>Ga0208015_1000006_pt1 | contig 247078 bp, 222 predicted proteins | sample 26BtaG_FD_184101 | JGI IMG/M metagenome (GOLD analysis project Ga0208015, IMG submission 184101) | Marine viral communities from Cariaco Basin, Caribbean Sea - 26B_WHOI_OMZ_CsCl (SPAdes) (version 2) | ecosystem: Environmental > Aquatic > Marine > Oceanic | place: Caribbean Sea: Cariaco Basin... | reverse complement strand
GCGGAACTTTATAAAAACCGCTGGCAGGTAGAACTCTTTTTTAAATGGCTAAAGCAACACCTTAAGATCAAAAAATTCTGGGGTACTACCGAAAATGCTGTCCGGATTCAAATATATGCCGCCATATTTTTCCAGCTCTTCCAAATTCAGAACCATTCTCACGAGTTCGTTGGAATGCCGGATCGTTCATAATACGGTCCTTTTCTATCCCACCCTTTTCACGAGCTAGGTGACCGTCTGTCGTTTTGTAAAAAGAAATATCTCCGATAGTTCCTTTTAACTTGATAATACCTTTTTGTCTTGCCATTGCAATAAAATTTTAAGTTCTCAACAAAACACCGTATTTTTATACCACTACACGATTTTGACCGTCCATCCATTCCGAACACAACGCTTTTTACCGAATATTCCGGTGAAACACAGCTATATTCCAAGTTTGGATAGTGTAAGGATAGAGTATGAAAAAAGTATTATGAAGTCAGATCGAGTATGCATATTCCCAAAAGACTTTCAACGCATCACAGGAAGAAGTGAACGATATGGCAGATTGCTTTTGCTCTAGATCCGCGAGTATATGGACAAACAACCCCATAAGGTCGTCACTTCAGAAGAATTCACAGAGTTAATGATAGTTTGTTTCGGGTCATTTGTGGTTCATCCATCTTCTTGAGTGAATTTAAACTTCAACAGTGTTTTATGCTCCTTAATAAAAAAACAACATCCTTTGCACATCAATAACAATCCATTTTCAACTGCCCTTTTTGAATAAGTACATCCAGTGTCATATTGGATTTTTCGTGAAGTATTTTCTCTACCTCATCTAAAACATCATTCTGCATAGAAAGGGAACCACAAATCATACAAGTGCCGTTGTTTTCAAAATTTTTTAGAATTACTTCCGCCTGTTCCTTGACTAATTCTTGAACATATCTTTTTTCGTGCGCTTCTCTGGAGTAACATCTTGTTATTTTCAGGTTTTTCTTCCCCTTTGCCAGTAAATAGCACTGCTTGGTATCCACGGCGCAATCGTAAAGCGCAGAGGAATTGAGGGTGCGCATTCCCCAAAGTACATTTAACTTGGTGTCTCCATTTTCGTCTATCATTCCCAAAAATGGGGCGATACCCGTGCCATTTGCAATAAAGATGGCCGATTCTGAATTCTTTGGAAAATGAAAATTTGGATTGGATTCCAGGGCAGCGGAAATTGTATCTCCCGTATTAAAACTATACAGATAATTAGATGCCTTTCCAAATTGGTGTTTTTTGATGCTTAAAAGAATCTCATTTCCAACCTTGGCAATGGAATATTCTCGCGGAATATCATTTCCATCTGGAATGATGGCCAAGAGATCGCCAGAAAAGAATTTAACCTTCTTTTTTGGTTTTAACCGAAGTAAAAAAGTGTAGTCGGCATTCATTTCGGTACGCTCAATTACCTCAAACGGCTGCTGTTTCAGCTTTTTCTTTTTTTCTTTTGGAGCTTCCAAATGAATATCCAATTGAATGGCTTCACTCCACTTTTTCGCCCATTTTTCAAAGGCGGTGAAACTGCCATCGTTTATCTTGTAAACTGGAAGCGCAGGATAAAAGTTCTTATTTTTCTGTAATAGTTTATCCACTGTAATTGCAAAGGCGCAATATTCTGGATATTCCAAGGAGCCAAAGCCCACTACGGAATATTGAATCTGATTTTCTTGTGGAATACTGGGAAATAAAGCCTCAAATTTTCGGGCGTTTGTTGGCGGTTCCCCATCGCCATAGGTAGAAGTAAGAATGATTATATATTTTGCCGAAGGAAAATTTTCGTAATAGTTCAACTCGGTTATATATGCTTTTTTCTCAGCAAGTATCAGTGCTGTGAAAAGGCGTTCGGCATAATCATAGGTATTTCCATTTTCCGAACCGACGAGAATAATAAATTCGCTTTCTTCCATTTTCGGAATGGATTCAATTTTTTTGGAAACTTTTGATTTTTTACGCCTTTTCAAGGTCATAAAAAACCCGGAATACATAAAGAAAATAACGGAAGCACTGACAACAAGCAGTACGAGTGACCACAGAACACTCCCCTCCCCTGTATGCAAAATCAAACTCAAGCGCGAAGCGACTTGCACAAAAGGATAATCTGCACTGGCCACAATACTTCCATTTTGTTGATTTACCTTTAGCTCTTTGTTTTGTAAAGCGATATGGAAAAGGTCTTCCGGATCATCAGAAAATGGGAAGTCGATTTTTCGTACTTCTGAAAGTTTGGTTTCCTTAAAAAATGGGATTTCAGAAGGGTCGCTGAAAACGATAACAGTTTCTACATTAGAATTTTCTTGATATTCAATAGATGCATTCGGCAGCAGATCGAATTTCTCTGCGGAGAGATATACTCCGGTCAGGGATAGAATAATTACAGGTATAAAAATCCATCTCCCAAAAATTACGTGATAGCGCATTTCGAAATACTCCTTCTTCACCCTTGAAAAAAACCGTCTTATTCCGCCCTGTCTTTTGGTGATTAGAATGATTCCGGTGAGGGTGATGATAAAAAGGAGCAAAGAAATCAGGCCGACAAAAAACCGACCGATGCTCTTTAAAAATAAGGAACGATGTAGATTTGTGGCAAAACTATATATTGCTGGGCGTTTGGCTACTTCTCCCAGTTGCTCCCCGGTTTTTGGATTGATATAAATATCCAAAGTCTCGAAGTCTTCGGTCAAGACGGAAGCCTTCACAAAACCAGAAGATTCAACTTCCACAGAAAACACTTCTTCGTAGTTTTCCCTTACCGCCTGAAGGGTCTCAGCCAAAGAAACCTCGTTCAAATTCTGAACAGCAAATCCCTTGGCTTGGTGGGCAATTGGTTCCACCGCCAAAATAACCCCGGTTACAGAAGCCACCAATAGGAAAAGGGAGGAAGCAACCGCCAGCACTAAATGACAATACCGCCAAATGGAAATGCTCATTGTGTTAGAGGAAAGATTTTAGAAGTTAGATTTTAGACTTAAGACGGTAGGACTTAACACGTACTACTGAAAAAACTGTCTTATGTCTTTAAGTTCCATATCTATTATATTTGAAATATGAAAGAGAAACATTTGATTATGAGTTTTCCTGCAAGGTCTTTTTTGACCTTGTAGGTATTGCTTACTAATTTCTCGAAGACCTACAAGGTTTTTGAAACCTTGCAGGACGACTCAAATTATTCACTGATCACTGCCAACTGCAACTGAATACTGCGACTCAACTGACCACTACTTAGAAAGCATCCGTACATACCGAATAAACCCAGTGCCCTCCTGTTTGCTGGCAAGATTTGCTGCGGTTAATGGAAACTGTAAATCAGCCTTATAATAATCTTTATCTTCCACCGAGGTCTCGAATCGTAGGCTGTACCCCTTGTCTATTTTATCGGTTGGAATTTGTAAAATGGCTACCGTTCTTTCACCACCTTTAATGGTTTCTCCTGAAATGGCATCGATATTTGCGCGACGTTTCCCGTAGAATTTCCACCATTCACTTATTTCGCTATACCATTCCGGATCTTTTCCTTGTACGTAAAGGGTTTGTTCGTATTCGCCCTTTGGATTTAATAGGGAAACAATCACATAGGCTCCTTCCCCACTATAATTGGTCATTTGGATCATACACTTTAGTGGTTTGGTTTGAACGGCTGTAAACCCAGTAATCAAAAAACCAAAAAGTAGTAGCAGGGGAATTATTTTGAATGTTCTTCTCATTTTAATTTAAAAATTTCAGTTCTACATTTTTCATTTGCAAGAATTCATTTTCACTTGCCAAATCGTAAGCTGTTTCCCCAAATTCAGTGGTTGCCTTTTTGTCGGCTCCCAGGGAAACAAGGTATTCCAAAACACCTGTATCCTTCGCTTTCATGGCTGCTTGTTGCAAAGCAGTGTTACCTTCTGCATTTACGGCATTAACGGGAATATTAAATTCCGCCAAACGTTTTGTCAAAGCGAGATCATCTTTTTTGGCAGCGAGGTGATAGAGGGTATTTCCATCCGCTTGGGTTTCATTCATTTTCAATCCTTTGTTTTGAAGTAGTTTCAATTTCTTATCAAAACTTTCAGGATTTTTTGCACTAAACGACTCAACCAAATAAAATGCCAAGGTGTTGCCACTTCTATCTTTGGCCTGTGCATCCAAACCTTCCTTCAAAAGAAACTCGGTTACCTCTGGAGCATTATTGGCCACAGCCAGCATCAATGCTGATTGTCCTTTTTCGTTTACAGCGCTCAAATCTTTTGAATTTTTCGCCATCAATTGTACGATTTCCAAAGGATTACGGGAACTCGCATTTAAAAACGGCGTGTTTCCTTCGGCATCCTTTTGGTCCACATTCCCGTCAGCGTTTAGGAAGAACTCGAAAATACCTATGTCCACTTTACTGTTGGCAATGTAGTGCAAAGGTGAACTCCCTTCCTTGGTAACTATGTTTGGTTTTAAACCCAAGTTTTTTAAGTATTCGTAAACTTCAATGGAATTATTGAAGCCACGGGTTCCTTGTGCTGCGAACATAAAGGCATTGCCGCCATTCTTGTTCGGAGTTTTGAAATCCACACCTTTACTTACCAATAATTTAAGGAAATCGATATTCCCTTTTCGGGATGCGTAATTGAATATGCCATTTCCCTCCTCATCGGTACTGTTTAAAGCCAAATCTTTATCGGTGAAATAGGTCAGATCTTTTTCATTTTGCAAGAAAGGTGCAGCAAGTAATAACAGATTGGCACCTTGGGTGTTTTTCTGTGCTTTTAGGTTGACACCTTTGGCAATAAATAAATCATAAACCGCTGGATTGACCAGGCCAGAACCAGCGGCAAATGTTAAAGGGGTATTCCCCCGACTGTCAAGCGCATCCACGGCAGAATTCATATCGAGCAGCAGCTTTACGTTTTCCGGATTTCCTCCGTATGCGGCCCAATGCAAATAGATTCGGCTGTCGTGGTTACGTTTGTTTACAGCGTTTCCATCAAATGACAACAGATATTTCACCACATCTATATCAGCATTTGCAATAAGAGCATAGGTTGTGGCGTCAAATCCATTTTCATTGGACACGGTGGCATCATTGCCCTCTGCGCTTTTCTGTTTTACTTCAGTCAACGTTGGTTTTCCCATCCAATATCCACTGTCGAGAAAGACGTTTTTCTGTTGCGCAATGACAGAAAATGCCAGCAAAAAAAGAATTGTAAATAGTGAAAATTTAATCTGTTTCATAATCTGATATTTACTTATTTTTCAATAAACGAATCGATTACACCATCGATTGCAGCTTTATCTTTATAGTTTTCCTCGTCCAATAAAAACTTAAACATTGTTTTGTTGCTCACTTTTTCTTTTAGAGTTAGGTCAAGGTCACGATCGAACACTTGATCCCATTTGTTACGAACCAAAGCCCATTTGTCATAATGTTGCTTCCACCATTCTCTGGAAGCAGCACAACGGTTGTCGTCTACTTTTACATAGGTGTTATACCCTTTTTCTTTAGCTAGGACCACATCTTCCTTACCATCCTCACGGATCAATTTTTCATTATCCTGGTCGTGAACCCAACCGGTATCGGTAATCTCAACTCTGTTTCCGCGTACGGTAACATTGTAATCACTTCGCTCGGTGTATTCACGTCTTGGCAACGGAGCATCGGTGGTGTTTTCCCAATAGTGTTTGCCGTCCACGTGTACCCAACTTCCTGAACCTTCATAGCGTGGGCTATCATCTACCTGAAACACTTTTTGTGTCCACTGCCCTTTTACTTCCGAAGCTGGTTTTTTTACATACTTCCAAGTATTGTCCACATCATAGGTATAAAGCTCTGTATTTTCATAAAGCCAATCCTGGCGCCAGTGCTTTACAATATAAGGTTCCTCTGGAGTTCCTACTTGAAGCAAGTGCTGAATAACAATTTTATCATCCTTGTCCACCAGTAATTCTGCCCACTCCAACCCCTTGGAAATTTCCTGTGGGGATGATTTGTAAAGGGAATCCTTACTGTAGTTGAACGTTTCGGCAAAGTTAAAGGTTACTTCATAACAACCGCACATATCTTTTATAGATTTTTGGTCAAGTTGTTTCTTGGTTTGTGCTTGAATTGCAATTCCTGATGAAAGCAATGATAACAGTATTAGGGATTTAAAATGCATTGTTTTGTTATTATTAGTTTAGAATTAGTTTTTTAGAAGTACTTGAATCTCCAGCTTTGAAATGAACAATGTAGATTCCACTTGACAATGAAGAAAGATCAAGAGTTTTGTTATAGAAACCGTTGTTTGCATCAATTTTGGAAGTGTGCACCAATTGACCTTGAATGTTGTAAATTGAAATATTGTTTTCTTGAGAAGAAGAATTTTTCAAATCGTAAACAATGTTTACCATTTTGTCCGTAGAAGGATTTGGGTACATTCCGAAAGTCACGCCTTCAGTAATATTTTCAAGTCCCAAAAGATCTGAAACATCCTCAAAGTTAAAGCTTAAATTTCCTGTGCTACCACCTTCGAAAGTATCGAAAGCGAGGCGATAAACAGTGCTGTCATCATACTTAATATAGTATGTCATATCGCTGTTTACTGCGTAGCCCGAGCCATCAAAAACTTTCCAATCGTATCCAATTGTATTGATGTCTTCTGAATAATCAAGACCATTTGGGTTTCCTTCGCCGGTTGGCTCATCGTTTTTAGCAATAGTAACATTTGGATTTTGCAAAGTTCCTGTTACCACGTAATTTTCTCCTGGAGGATCCAAAAAGGTATTGTATTTTGTAAACACGAAATCCCAATCACTAGTTGCTGGTTCAGCCACAACTTCAGCGTTATTTACAAAGGAATAATAGTTGTAACGGTTTTCTGGATTATTGGTGTTTGAAACAGTAGCGGTAGTTTCATCAATCCAAGAAGTTCCGTTCCAAGTAGCATATTTAAAGGTGTAGCCGCCATAATAATCTTGATTGATAAATTTACGGTAAGTTCCATTTACATATTTCAAAACAAAAACAATGGTTCCTTCCACATGATGTGAAATGGGATTATACTCTCCCCAACCATAGGAAGCAGAACCTTGCATAAAAGCACCATTGTCCCAATTGGTATCATCATTATAAAGTTGCGTCCAAGAATATTCATCGGCAATATTAATATTGTTGAAATCATCAGGATCATTCGAAGCTTCAAAAACTTGGGTGCCAATTCCATCGTTTACACGGATTCCTATATTTTGTGAGCTTTCACGTAAAAAAGCGATATCCCAACTTGCAGCCGGATATGTATTTGTTTCTTCTGATGAAAGCTTGTAATATACTTCATTCACATAGCTTGGCCCCATAGAAAGGGTTACGTTGGTTTGTTGCGCCATTGCCGAATAGGTCATTAAAGCCAAAGCTGCTATTTGTAATACTTTTTTCATTTTGTTGATTTTATTAAATTATTAGATTGGGTTTATATTAAATTTTTATAAAAGTTCGTATTTGAATTCCGGATATCCACGAACGCCATTATTGTTAAGAAGGCCAGTGAATTTTAGTTTATAAAAGTTTCCGTTACTGTCCTTTATTACATAAAAGATATTGTCAATCAGCACCTTATCATCATTCATTACATCTCTCCAACTGTCTCCAATTGCGCGCTGGTCTATTTCAAAATTGTTTTGGTTAATGTTTGATCCGTTAAAATCATCATAAGCATATTGGGAAGTATTCACGCTATATGCGGTAACGCCTCCTTTTCGGTTGTGCAGAACTCCATCGGAATAGCCATAAGAACCTGCACCTTCAATGATATTAGTGAAAACTGTAAAATTCAAGTCCCATTTATTGGCTTCGGGTTCCACATTTACTACAGAATTTGTATTGAAACTGAAGAAAGTGGCATTGAAACCAGCCGATTTATTGATGGTAACTTCTTGGTGGGTTGTGTCATTTAAATCGGCATATTGTAGAACATAACCATCGGCATTTCTAAGGATGCGAATTTTTTTCCAACCTCTCGCACTACCTGCCACAGCAACGCTACCATTAGTAGGGGTTTCGGTTCCCACAGTATATCCCATATTCACCAAGTAGACCTTGTTTTCTGCTTCATCTAAGGATATTTTATTGATAGCGGTACGATTTATGTCGCCATCGGGAAAGTCTATATATTTTTCATTTTCTGGATCAAAAGTTCCAACAACTACTTCTGTCAATAAACTTGAAACGTCTGAACGTCTAATGTTGTCAATATTTGTTTCCTGCAATTCTGCCGTGGCCATAAAGATGGAGCCGTTTATTCCTACACGGAATTCATCGTGTGAAAAGAAAGCAAGATCCCAAGAATCGCGCTGTACTTTTTCGAAACTTTTCCCGCTAAGATTTACATATACTTGAAACTGTTCATTTGGGCCGCCTACTTCTGGTTCCATACTTCCACCCGAAGAAGCCTCACTATTTAGCACAAGAGTTTTGTAACCACGAATATCCGAATCGGGATAATCGATATCTGTTATAGTAAAAGTAATTTGAGAAGAATCATCAAGATTCGGGTTTAGTTTATTGAAACGGAAGTTATTCCCTACAGTTCCAGAATTTATTGGAAGCAGGATCTTTCCATCAATTGCAGCTGGTTCGGTGGTAAAATCAGCACCATAAACTGCATTTTCTGTATTTATTGTTATCAAGAAAGTTCCATTGTTCGTAGCCGACACGGAATAAATCAAATCAATGGTTTCATTTGTTTCAATGGCACTCAAATCTCCAGAAGGCTGAGTAAAAGCCACCACAAACGGATCTGAGCTTAGGGTATTGTCATCTGAACTACAAGAGGAAACCGCTATTAATGTCAGTGAGATTAAAATAAGATTTAAAAGACGTTTCATTGTTACAGATTTAGATTATAAGCCAATTTTAGAAAGTACGAACGACCATAACCCAATGGTATTTGAGCTGCGGGACCACTATTTGCGCCACCGTCAAAAGCTGTGGTGTTTACAGAGGTTACGTCCAAAATATTGCGGGCTCCAATGGTTGCCACAAACATTCCATTGAAAAAAGATTTGTTGATGGTAGCATTCATCCAACTGTAGCCATCTGTTTTTCCAGTCTCAAATACTTGTTCCCCAGCATTATTTGTTTTCTCCACAAATTGCTGCTGTTCCCCGATATATTTAAAGAGTGCTGAAAACGTGGTATTCCATTTTGAAATAGTATATCTAAGATTGGCATTTAGCTGAAAGTTGAAAAGAAAACCGTCATCATTGTTTCTGCTTTCCAACACTTTTGAAATTCCCTGAATCGAGGCTCCCAATTGTGCATTAAAGTTTCCAAAGAAGATTTCGTTTTCGGTAAATGCACCAATACTTCGGAAACTATCGATGTTGCTATACTGAAATTCCAGTGGAGTTTGTTGCGCCACGATAAGTTCAATTCGGTCTGTAAGACCTAAGTAATTAAAGCTCAATTTATTTTTTAAACGAACTTTCCCATCAGAAAGACTCGTGTTTTTCTTAATATGAAAAAAGGTCGAGATTCCTTTTTCGGGAAGTAATTCTGGATTTCCCTGAACGTTATGGTTTACATCTACGAAATAGGTATAAAGCTCATCATAGTTTGGAGTTCGGTTTGCAGACCCTAAAACGGCACGCAGTTCCCAACCATTGTTTAAAATCTGCTTCGCACTTAAAGAGCCAATAAACTGGGTGTCGAAGATATTACCGAAGGATACTCTTGCTCCAGGACGAAGGGAAAAGCGTTCAGAAAGGTTAATTTCCGAGGAAGCAAAAAAGTCGTAATTATCAAGGCTTTGGGTAACACTTTCTTCTCCAGGAGTTATCATTACAGAACTGGCGGAACCGCTACCACGTTCGTTGGTTAGTTCATAACCGGCTTGAAGACTTACCGTTTGAGTCTGGATAAGATTACTAAAAGTACCACGTGAAAAGAACGCACTGCGCTGTTGATATTCTCCTTTTTCAATATTTTCCTTTTGGTCTGCGCGAATGATGTAGGTATACTGTTCCAGTTCTTTGGTTTGTTCCTGATAGCTAACGGAAATATTATAATTCACTTTTTTAAAAAAAGACCCCGTAGCGTTTAAATGATGGTAAAAGCGATTATTTGTAAAAATCTTATCCTGAGAGATCGGTCTGGTAGTCGCCGTAGCAGGGTTTTCTTGAATATCGACCAGCTTGCTATAATCATCAATAGTTTCGTTTAAATAATCAAATCGATAGAAAATAGAAAAATCATTTTTAGAGTACGAAAGCATTGCTTTGGCATTCTGTTGCAGTTTTGGCAACCATTCATGGCCACGAAGACCATCGTTTCTATCGTATTTTTCACCCTTTCTGCCATCCCAAAACCCACCAAAGTCATTTCGTGTATAAACAACATTTGCATACAAGTTTTTGTTCAAATTGTGCCCCAATCGCAACGACTGTATATGACGCCCCTTATCGAACCATTCATACTCATCGCCTACGGTTTCTTCTTGAACATAGGCGCTGATTTCCCAATCGTTGCGCGAGGACTTTTTTGTAATCACATTTATAATTCCCGAAACGGCATTTGCCCCGTATTGTACACCCATTGCACCTTCCACGATTTCGATTCGTTCTACATCATCCAAATTTATTAGGGTTAAATCTGTATTGTTACCCACGCCTTCTTCATTGATTATTGGCACATTATCGACCAACACCTTGAAATACTGACTGTCTAATCCAAAAAGACTTACCCCGCTTTTTCCGGTAGCGGTGTTTGGGGTAATGTTTAGATTGAGGGTGGTGTTAAGAATATCGGCCAAATTATTCCCAGCTTGACGTTCAATATCTTTTCGAGAAATGACCTTTACCTCAAAAACTGACTTCTCAACGGATTGTGGGTTATGCTGACCCGTTACAACTACTTCATCCAATTCCTCATAATTAGTAGTGTCTTTAGGCACGCCATTCTGAGCGTAAAGCTGTATGCTCGACAGAAACAATGTGTAATAAAAAAGCTTCTTTTTGGTCATCTTGGTTTTCTTCCCTGTGTTATTAGTTGACGCTTATTTTTATTTAATCTAAATAAAGTGCAAATCTATAAACTGATTTCACATCAGGGATTGAACAGGCCCTATATTTTTTAAGGTTTTCGATATATAATTTAACATTGTTGGATTTCGGCCGAACGAGAATTAATGAAAGTAGCCATTGCCAAATACTTCTCTCCTACTTGTATACCCTAAAATTGCTTTTCATCGAAAGTGAAATGAACAATTCCACTCACAACAATTTATTTAAGAAATTAGCTGAATTTAAAAGAGGGAATAATCTGAAGAAAATTGATATAAATTCTTCAATAACATGTGATATGGTAGTAATCTGATATTTTCAATAACTTCGAAAGGTTAATGAAACGGTATCAAGATTGCTGATTAAATTTTTTAGGAGAGCAACCATAAATTTTCTTAAATGCCACTGAAAATTGAACGAGACCGTTGTAACCACAAAGAGTGGCAATTTCGGTAATATTGTATTTATTGGTGTGTAGCAATTCTAATGCATATTTCATTTTTAAGCTAATTACGTAGCTCTTTATAGTTACATCAAAGTAGTCTTTAAATGCTTTTCTTAGTTTGGTTTCATTAAGAAAGACTTTTTTTGCAAGTTCTCGAACTGTTGGAGCTTTTGTATAATTAGTTTCAAGTATCAATTTTGCCTGATTGAGTTTCGCAATGTCATCTTCATTTATCCCAATTATATTCTTGTAATTTTTTTGCAGTTGATATAATTCTAATTGTAACAGTAATAGTTCTTGAACCTTATTTTCAATAAAAATTCGTTTAAAAACCCCTTCTCTTCCGCAATTTTTAATTTCATTAATAATGCCTTGAATTTTTGGGTTAATAGGAAGATCTGTTATAAAAAGATTTGTGGTAGCATTATTAAAAATATGACCTGCAAATGCCTTATGAGATTCTAGAGTGTGATGGATTAGATTAAAATAAAACTCCTTTGAAAGAATAATCATAAAAACACTATCAGTTTCATGATATGTGGTTACGAAGTTTGTTTTTGAAACCGAGCCGTAGGTTATGTTATGAGTGGGTCCATCTTCGGATTTAATAACAAATCTCATTATTATAGGCTCACCTGAAATTTCTAAACCTTCCGTAAGATTGGAAGCATTTATTGATTTTATTTCGCGAATTAATATACCTGAAGCTTTAAGTAGCTTTGATTCAAAAGATATTAAACATCCACATTCCAGGCAATACTCAATTTCTTCAAAAACCTCGCCTCTTTCATAGGCGGAAATTAAGCAGGTAGCAATTGACTCCTTATTTATTTCCTGTAATTTCCCCGATATTTTAAGATGTTTCATATTCAAAAAAATCGATTTATATTATGGATGAAGATATAAATAGCGTACAAATCTATTTATATTTAGTCTAAATAAAAAGGATTTTTTGAATTGTAGTCAGTTTAAATCTAAATGTCATATTCATCAGAGAAGAGAAGAATCCTCAAATTGATCTGAAAGTCTCTATAGTTGTATATTTTCTGAAATTACTTGGCAATTTCAATTTATTGGTGCTCCGCTAGCTCATTACCCAATTCATATTAAACCACCAAAAGAATTTCCAGTGTAATGTTATCGGTCATTCCGTTATCTTTCGTTAGCTACATCAAAATCCGAAACGCATTCCGAATAAAATTTACCCCTTCCTCACACGAACAAACTTTGTTCATCTTTTCTCTTTCCTAGAAGTCCGAATCCCTAATATAAGAGTCCAATCCACACTTTCACTTTCATGAGCCTGATCTCAGTCCATCATTTTGTAAGATAAAATATCTCCAATAGTTCCTTTTAATTTTGATAATACCTTTTTTTCTTGCCATTGCAATAAAATTTTAAGTTCTCAACAAAACACCGTAATTTTAAACCACCACACGATTTTGACCCACCACCTATTCCGAACAAAACACTTTTTACCGATTCTTCCAGAATTCAACTCAATTTCTCGAGTATGGATAGTGTATGGATGAAGTATAAATGAAGTATGGATAGTGTATGAAAACTATATTATGAAGTCAGATCGCGTTTGTATATTCCCAAAAGACGTCCAACGCATCACTGGAAGAAGTGAACGGTATGGTAGATTGCTATTGCATCAAATCAGAAAACATTTTGACAAACAGCCCCATCAGTTTATCACCGCTGATGAGTTCGCGGAATTCACCGGCGTAGATCTTGAAACCGTAAAGGACTATCTCAAAAGTTAACAACCTTACACCCTTATTATATAAAATACAGTGGAGTCAATTTAAAATTATTGATCCAACCCTTCCATAGCAAGTAAAGTACTCACCCAAACAATAACACAAGAAAAAAATATTCCTAGGGTATTCGCCAAAAATGCCCGTTTCCGATCCATTCCAAAGAGATATCCAGCAATAGTACCAGCATAAACTCCAGTTCCGGGCAGAGGAATCATTACAAAAATTATAAGGCCCCAAAAACCATACTTCTTGACATTATTTCCTGCTCCAATTTTAGCACGTCGAGCCACAAAAATCGCTGCCTTTTTATAATAATACCATTTAAAAAAGTAACGGTTAATAACCCTTAAAAAGAAGGTCATAATTGGAAAAACCAACACATTGGCCAAAAAACAGAAAATGAAAGCCAGATAAATATTAACCCCATTCAAAAGCGCGTAAGGAATACCAACTTTGGCTTCCCCAAAAGGAGAAACACTCCAAAGTATTGCAACAAGCAAATCCTTAACCACGTGTTGTTATGGGTTTTAATAAAAATAATGGCTTTGGGAAATACATTCCAGAAGGAGTTTAAAAATATTATTATGATTAAAAATCAGGTGCTTTCCCTTTATCGAAATCCAAAGAAACCTAAATTAAAGACGGATCTATATCTTATACAATTCGTTTGCCCAAGAGGCCGAAGATAAGGTTTACCAAAACCACCGCACCGGTGAATATTATTAGATCTCCAACCATATAAAGTGCCGCTATACATCCTGCGGCAGCACTGCACCATACGGTAGCTGCAGTGGTAAGTCCCTGAACAGAACCTTTCTTTTTTATAATAACTCCTGCGCCCAAAAAGCCAATGCCCGTCACCACCTGACTAAGTACTCGGGTTAGATCAATAAATTTCCCTCCTTGATATTGAAGAGATAAAATAACAAAAGCACAGGCGCCAACCGCAACAAGCATATTGGTTTTTAAACCCGCATCCTTTCCTTTGTATTCCCGTTCCATACCTATAAGCAGGCCTGATCCAATAGCCAACAGAATTTTAAAAAGAATATCGGGACTGAATGTGAAATCAGGCTCCTCTCCTATACCGGTTAAAACTTTTTCGGTAGTTTGAATAGCACTATAAAATAAGGTTGAAGTCATAATTATAATTTTTATTTCTAGCCAGAATAAAACATCCGCCCTCTTACTTATTGTCAATCTTGAGGATCAAGCACTACAGCTTTAAAGCGTAAACTTCATTCCCGTAACCAGGAACAACTCATGGCCCAAATCCTGTGTAAAATCGGCCAATCTATATTCTGTCACCAATTCAAGTTTTATATATTCACTCAAGACCAAACCTATTCCAGCCCCTATCCGTTGCTCGTATTCCGGTTTTTCGGTGTTAGTTACTGTTATTAAAGTTTCCAAATCACCCGTTATATAAGCTTCTCCTGTATCGACTTTTGGTCCTCTCAAAGCACGGGTAAAAGCAAAATTACACCTAAACCTATGCGACGTCGACGATGAAGCTATCCGCTGTTCGGCGCTAAGTCTATGCTCAAACTCGATGGCGTTCGACTGGATGGAAAATGTATATTCCTCTATAAACCTTAATTCATTCTCTTCGCCCCTCACAAAATTCTCCTTAAACCGGTATTGAACTCCAACTGCCAATTCGTGATTATCATCAAACGCCATTGTGGAAAAATGTGAAAGATCAATTTGCTTTACCTCAACGTTAAAAGATTCATTCTCGAACCACCCAGTTCGCTCCTCGACGGCAAATTCGTGGGAATAATTCTCCGAAACATCATATTCCAACTCTATAAAAGGTTCATAATATCCTTTAAACCTTTCTTGGGCGATACCCTCGACAGTGCCGGTTGAAAAGAATACGATAATGAATAAATTTCGCATATTTTAATCCTGCAAAAAAGAGATATTTAAAAAAAATAGGTCCACATTGTGGCTTCTACTTTTTTACTGGCACAAAATAAGGATGCAAAACTGTAAGGATTTGGGAATTGAATAAAGGATCTGGAACGCTTTTGAAAATCAAGGGTTTTTGGCAAAAGAATTAATGGCAGATCATAGTTCTAATTCCCATTTCTTTCCAGATTTGACTGATAATTTCGTGCGTTTTAATAGAAAAGCATTCGAAGTGCTTCCTTCAAGGTTTGATAATTAAATAAAAACATCGTTTAAAAAAATAAAACGAATATGTGGGTATGGATTTTATTTATTGCATTGATTACAATATTCCTGGCATTGGACCTCGGTGTTTTTCACAAGAACGATCATGTAATCAAAACAAAAGAGGCAGGAATCTGGACTGCTGTCTGGATTACTGTCGCCCTTGGTTTTAGTGGCATTATCTATTGGTTGTTCTCCAATGGCCTCGTGGATAACCCCACAGGGCTTACACCCAACAACGCAGTTTTAAAATATGTCACTGGTTATCTTATAGAGCTTTCCCTGAGTATAGACAATGTGTTTGTCATTGCGGTTATTTTCTCATCGTTCAAGATACCTGCTATGTATCAACATAGGGTGCTTTTCTGGGGAATATTAGGCGCAATCGTGTTTAGGGGACTCATGATTTTATTTGGTGTGGCACTAATTAATAGATTCGAATGGATCATATACGTGTTTGGGGTTTTCTTGCTCTTTACTGCCTTTAAAATGCTCAAGGGTGACGATCAAGATTTTGATCCAAAAAACTCCTTTGTATTCAGACAAATCAAAAGAGTGTATCCCATAACAAGCTCCATGCACGGCCACGATTTTTTTATAAAGCGCCTGGGAGTTACGGCAGCCACTCCTCTGTTTGTCGCTCTCATTATTATTGAATTAACGGACGTCTTGTTTGCATTGGACAGTATCCCCGCTATTTTGGCCATTACTGCCGATCCATTTATTGTTTTCAGCTCCAACATTTTAGCCATCCTGGGGTTAAGGTCTATGTATTTTCTGATTTCAAGAATGCTCGAAAAATTTAGATATATCAATTATAGCCTAGTGGCAATCCTAGCTTTTGTGGGTTTAAAGATGCTATTCTCACATTATATAGAACTTCCGGAATGGGTTTCCTTGACCGTAATATCTGTTGCCCTGCTCGCAGGAATTTTGGCGTCTTTGATGATTCCCGATAAAGCAATGGATCAGCCTGAAGAATGATTCATTTTTCACGAATCTGTCATTAGTAAACTTAGACTGACCAAATAAAAATCCCGCACTGAAGCGGGATTTTTCGGCTAATCATATCCGACAAAATCTAGTCTCGTCTTTCACTCAACACTTTACCATTGTCATCAAAAACAATGTATTTTTCATCCTGTCCTTTTTCTAGCTCAACCTCATAAGTGGTGGCATTGTTTTGCCAAATCTTTTCCACATCATCCACTCGGTAGCCGGCGTATCTAGATTTGATGGCATCGCGAAGGGCTTGCGGAAGTTCGCCTTCGGTTATTTCAATTTCCTTTTTTAAGACCGTTCCCGAAGCATTGTACCAAACTTCGTGATCCCGCCTGTTCAAATCAAACTCCACCTTATAATTATCAAGTTCTTTCTCCCACTCCACATTTGTTGCCTTGGAATATTCTTTATTGAAAGCATCTTTCAAATTTCCCGGAACCTCTGCGGGTCTCAAGTCTTGTGCCATCACAGCACCGGTTGCAAAAAGGATGACAGCAAAAATTTTCAAAGTTTTCATAATATCTTATTTAAGTTTATATCAAAATAAATAAATGAATCTGTAAACATTTTGGAATGAGTGAATAAATGCTTTGACACTCCTTTAAATGAATCATTAACCAAAACGGTCAACCTTATTTAAGGAGGGACAGTTTCACGTCTCCTATCTCACGGCTTTCGCCTCACCTCTCACCCGCTCACCTCTTATCTCTCCCGTCTTAAAAAAACAATCTCCAATCCCATTTCTTTACAACATTACAATGTATTTTTATCTGAAATAATTTTCCAATGAAAATTCTAATCGTAGAGGACGAACCACAAATGCTGGATAATATGTCCAAAAATCTTGAAGCCGAGGGATTCTTGGTGGAAAGTGCCTCCAACTTTGAGCAGGCCCGTGACCGTATTGGAGTATACGAATATGACTGTATTCTATTGGACATCAATCTGCCTGATGGTAACGGTCTGGAACTTCTGAAAATAATCAAGAAAGGCGAAATGCAGGACGGGGTAATAATAGTTTCGGCTAGGGATTCATTGGATGATAAATTGCAAGGTCTAGATCTCGGCGCCGATGATTACCTTCCCAAGCCTTTTCATATGGCCGAACTTCGCGCCCGTGTGAAAGCAGTTTTACGAAGAAGAAACTTTGAAGGCCAGGTTGAACTTAAGATTGGCAATATGGCAATCAACACTTCAAATCGAACCGTTTTCATTGATAAGAAGGAAGTAGAACTCAACCGAAAGGAATATGACGTACTGCTCTACTTATCGTCAAATAAAGACAGATTGGTGGTCAAAGCGGCACTTGCAGAACATGTCTGGGGCGATAATATTGATCAAGCAGATAATTTCGACTTTATTTACTCCCAAATAAAAAACTTGCGCAAAAAACTTGATACACATCGCGCCGAGGTAGAAATCAAGGCGGTGTATGGTATCGGGTATAAACTTCAGCATAAGTGAAACTACTCAATTACACCTCCACCTATTTCGCGATCATTCTTTTGGCTCTAATTTCCATTTGGGCCGTTGTTTTCTACTTTGCAATGTTTGAGGAAATCTATGATAGTATCGACGACGGGTTGGAGAATCGTAAAATGCTGTTGATAGCCCGTGCGAGCAAAGATCTCTCACTTCTGGACAAACCACAATTTGACGAATATCTGTTCACAATAAAACAGGTCGATTACAATGATTATCGCGGCTTTAAGGACACATATAGGGACTCAGTAATGTATATGGTCAATGAAGAAGACTTTGAGCCGGTTCGTTTGCTGGAAAGCGTTTTCAAAAACAATGAGGAGTATTACAAAATAACTGTGTTGACCTCCATGGTCGAAGAAGATGACCAAATTCATAACTTACTGAAATACACCATTATTTTATATGCCATACTGATAATTAGTATCCTGATTCTAAATAATTTCTTTTTACGAAAAGTTTGGAAGCCCTTCTATAAAATACTGGATCAGTTGAAAGGTTATCAGCTCGAAAAAAAAGAACCAATCCGGTATAAAGCTACTAAAATTGAGGAATTTGCCCTATTGAACGAAAGTATTGAAAAGCTACTGAGCAGGGCCCAACATAGTTATTCAAAGCAAAAGCAATTTATAGAAAACGCCAGTCACGAACTTCAAACACCCCTTGCCATTGCCATCAATAAGCTAGAGCTCTTATTTGAAAAGGAAACATTGACAGATACCCAAGCTGAACAAGTGCAACAGGCACTGGAGAACCTGGAAAGATTAACTAGGCTGAATCGATCTCTGATTCTTATTTCAAAAATAGAAAACAATCAATTTCCAACACAGGAACACGTCGATTTAAAAGCCGTCATAGAGCAAATAATTTTAGATTTTTCAGATATGGCCATACATAAAAATCTGAGGTTGATTCTGAATGCGGAACCTGTAACTATTAAGAACACCAACCCCGATCTTATTTATATTTTATTTTCCAATCTCATTAAAAACACTATTTCCCACGGAGAACCAGACAGCACCGTTTCGATGAGCCTTACAAGTAAAAATTTCAGTATAAGAAACCATTCTTCAATGGATTCATTAGAGGATAAAGCAATTTTTGAACGCTTCAAAAAAATAGGAAACAATGCGAATTCCACTGGGTTGGGTCTTTCCATTGCCAAAAGCATTGCGGATAAATTTGGGTTTAGTTTGGATTACAATTTTCAAAATGATCAACACATTTTCACAGTAAGCTTCAACTAATTAAAAGTCTATAACCATCGGGATTGAAATGGACATTGACAAGTCGAAAGCATCTAATTATATGTTTATCTACTCACCTCCTTAATCTAAATTATTAGCGCAGTAAGTTTTCCCAAATTTTTACAGATTTAGGTCGCATTTTTGAACTAAATACTTTGAAAATGTCCAAACTACTTTATTTCTTCAGCTCATTTATTTTCCTCATCATTCTAGCGTGTGATAATGAAATTGCCCCCTCGCAAGTCCCATCCATAGTGGAGAATACATTCAAACACCATTTCCCACACGCAATGGATATAGAATGGGAAATTGTAGATTCAAATTACGAAGTGAGTTTTGAGGTGGCAAATATAGACCACAAGGCATTGCTCGACAGCACCGGCACTCTGCTCAAATTCAAATATGAAATAGATAAAGCCACGGTTCCCATCAGCATAAAATCATTTCTGGAACAAAATTATCCCCAAGAAAGATGGGACGATCCAGAACATATTAAAGAAGGAATTTCAGAATATTTTCAATTGGAGCGTGACGGTTTTTTCAATGACAAAAAACTGGTTATAGATAGTATGGGAAAAGAATTGCCTAACATAAAATATTGGGACTGATGAAACTTAGAAACAACGAAAATAAAATTGCGATTATAATTGTGGCCTCGGTCCTCATTCTTGTCGCTTCTTTAGCTCTCGCATTTAAGACTCCTAGCCTAAATCCGGGTCTAGCAAAGGAAGATTATACCATCCTTAAAACCTGGGAAATGCCAAAAGAACTCAGCGAAATTTCTGGAATCGCATGGATTGGCGACGGAAAAATTGCCTGTGTCCAAGATGAGGAAGGCATTATTTTTATTTATAATCTAAATGAAAATAAAGTGGAAGAAACCGTGAATTTTGCCAAAGTCGGAGATTATGAAGGCGTAGCAATTGTGGATAGTACTTCATATATTCTACGAAGTGATGGTACCTTGTTTGAAATTAAAAATTATCTCAAAAAGAACTTCGAAGTAAGCACTCACGAAACCCCATTTTCCGAAAATAACGATATGGAATCTCTTACCCACGATAAAGAAAACAACAGATTACTTCTTATTCCAAAGGAAAAAGACTTGAAAAATGATGAGAGATTGGGTATTTACACTTTCGATCTTCAAAACAAAAGAATGGACTCCAATTCCATATTTAAAATTGAATTCAACGATCCTATTTTTGACAATAAAAAAGAAGACAGAGACAAAAAGCCTTCAAACGCAATTCATCCATCAGACATTGCAATCAATCCGCTGAACGGGCATCATTATATTCTTGAAGGAAAAAAGCCAAAAATATTAATTCTTGACAAAGATGGGAAATCCGTCAAGTTGATCAATCTGAGTAAAAAGAAGTTCAGCCAACCAGAAGGGATCACATTTTCCCCCGAGGGAACTATGTATATTTCCAATGAAGGTAAAAAAGGAACAGCTAACATTCTTGAAGTTGAACTTGAAGAGTAACGTATGAATAAAACCCCTCGCCCAAAAAAAAGTAAGTTGCCCTTTTATCTTTCCCTTTTCCTTGTGGCAATTTTGGTAACTTCATATTTTCTAATTCCTTCCGTAAATGATTTTTTCAACGAAGCCTGGAATGTGCTCACCAGCGATGACGAAGCGCGGGTTAAAAAATGGGTGGAAGGTTTTGGATGGCTAGGTCCTATCGTGATTATCTTGGCAATGATCATTCAAATGTTTTTAATAGTAATTCCAACCATTTTATTGATGATAGTCGCAATTCTTGCCTATGGACCTATTTGGGGAAGCATACTGATTTTTACTGCCGTAATGCTTGCTTCCTCCGTGGGTTATATAATCGGCAAGTACGTTGGAACATCATTGATCGAAAGACTATTGGGTGAAAAAACCACCAAAAAAGTAATTTCATTTATTAAAGATTATGGATTTTGGGCCGTTGTCATAACCCGTATCAATCCGTTTCTATCAAACGATGCCATTAGCTTTGTTGCCGGAATTCTCAAAATGAATTATCTAAAATTCATCGGTGCAACTGCATTGGGAATTGCCCCTTTAATTTTATTAATAGCCATCACTGGTCAAAACACAGACTCCTTGAAAATTGGTCTGCTATGGGGATCCATTGGCAGTCTCATTATTTTTGGAGCATATATTTGGTGGGACAAGAAGAGAAAACACTAACAAACAAAAATAGAATACAAGCGGTGACAGGTTCCGACACCAGACTCTTCACTACAAAATGATCTCGAAAAAACTAAAGGCAAGTTTCTTATATGGTTCCAATCAACGTTTCTCTTCTCTCTTGATGTCAAATTTTGTTATCTTTTTTGGAATATAAAAAAATGTCATTCCCGTCATTTATTTAAAACATTCCTCATTTTTTCACAGTAGATGAGTTCGCGGAATTCACTGGAGTTGATCTTGAAACTATAAAGGATTATCTCAAGGATTAACAAATCAACTCAAGTCCAGTGATAAAAAGTTCAGTTAGAATTATTACCTTTAACAGGAATTGAGTGTTAAATCAGTTCAAAAACTATTAAACGGAAATTCCCAGTCGTGGTTCCTTCTCAAAAAAGACCAACGTAAGGAATTGAAATCCAACGGAGTATACTGGTTGTTTTCGGACTGTCATCGCATGCTATTACGATTTTTTCGTCGCAAGGAATTTCACTAAGGAGATTTCCTTGGTTATTTGCATTATTTGCATTTAGGCCACTCCTGAGAGAAGTGTAATCATCAGAAGATTTAAAAGTCTTTTAGGGGATAGTTTTTTCATCATTTTATAGGAAGGTTTTATTATTTATAGGGCGTAAACTTAAGAAAAAAATATTATAATCCCGCTGATACGGGATTGCACCTCAAATTCGCAACTGATTCTTTTTAAAGATTGTGTAGCTTCAGGGGTTTATTGTAATCACCGTAATTGATGATTCTAATTAACTGATATGAAGATCCATAAATCCAATGGAATCTCCCTCTTGGAAATTTGGATGTAATAACACGGAGACGACCTTGGTTAAGCACCATATAGTAAACAACCAGTATTTTGATAATTTGAAGCCCTTCTAATTCGTATAATTTTCGAGTTCACTAAATTCAATTAGTTTATGCTCTGGGGATGAATCATAAAATAACTTAAAAAAGTCGGTATGTGCAGAACCAAATAGTATTAAAATTCTGTCATTTGATGAATGTGTATTACTTTCAATATGATTAAGGATTCTAATATTTCTACTTAAAAAACCTAAGGTCGTTGCATCTGCGACGTTAGTATTCTCACTGCCAAGTATTCCAGCGAAAGTACTATAAAACCCTCTTTTCTGTTTATCAGGAGAATTTAGCCACTTAAAAAAATCAAGCATAGTGGTTTCTAGTAGGAACTTATCTTCTAACTCGTATGATTCCATATATCTCTTACCTATGTCACTTTCTAAAAAGTCCTTTTCGAAATCTAAGCCTTCATGCAAGTTTGCTGCGTAATCTTTAGTGTCTGGATTGTTCCGTAAAGTGTAAAATAGCGTTCTCTGATCGACACCGTATATTGTATCGAGTTGAAATCTATCCATTAGTCTATAGGCTAATTGATCGATTTCGTCATGGGATAGTGTATAACTTCCTTTTTTATAGTTGTTATAATTTTCCATTAAAACGTTATTCCTATTATAATCCTCAACAAATAGCTTCGTTGGTTTGAATTTGGAAATATAATCCACTAGTTCTTTTATTTCATTTTGTCTTTTCTTAGACTTGATATCGACTCTGTTTTCAGGGTCTGTTTTAAAGGTGTCTTCGTCATAATATGCAAAATGAAAAGTGCCAACAAGTAGTACTTCTATTTGTCTATTTTCATCAACTAGTATTTTATCAATATCTGGTTGATCCTTTCCGGAAATAGATGATAGTAAAGTTAAAATGCACAATAGTTTAATTGTATGGATCATATTGATTTTATTATTATTTGGTTACAAATAACATTATACACAGCAACTTTAAAGAATAATAAAACAAATAGCAGTGCAATTGTTTTTTACAATATCTATTTTTCCAAAATCTAAGGAAGTGAGATGTTCATTAAAAATTTAGCCCGACGTGAATCTGAGAATGTTAAGAGCCCCGATCACCTTAAGACTTAAAACCATTTTTCCAAAAGTTGCGCCATATTTGCTTTCCATAAATGGCTTATATAAAATCGCAATTATCGCAACGGGAAGATAAATTAGAAAGCTTTTGAAATTGGCAATGTTGATAGCATTAATAACTATTGATACAATTGTGATAATAATTCCGTCGATTATATAGGCACCAGCTCTACTCCAAAATGTTGCATATTCAACTTGTATTTCATTTTCTGAGACTAATGTTTCTACCATAAATTTTTAAATGTTGTTGTCCATTTTTAAATTTAAATGAACGACGCTGAAAGACATTTGAGGTTATTCCTTATCTGTAAAATTTGTTTTTACTTTATTGAACTGTCTTTTCCTTTCCGAAATATTTTCTGTTAGATTTTCAATTATTTCAGGGTAGTCAGATAGTAACAAATCACTTATTTCGATAAACCCTGTTTTGGTAAAGATTTGATATTTACCTAATAATTCCCCCGGTGCCAACCTACCTGCGCCTTTAAATCTTGGTGTCCATCTAACAATATTAGTTACATTATTGGAATCGACCTTAATTGTCTCAGAATCTTTTTTAATTACTAATAGGTTTTCATTTTTACTCCAATAAATATTCCTGCCCATTTCTACACTTAAATGATTTATAGTAAATACCAAATCAGCTAACAAGGTCAAACCTATGGGCAATAGGATTAAGAGCCAATATATTTTTATAATGAAGGGCAGAACGATAAAAGTTAACCCTAAACCAGAAGAAATAACGAGTATAATGATGTGAAATAATGAAAACGTCTTATTAAATCTTAATTTGATTAAGTCCTTTTCTTCTTCCTTGGAGTCTCTTAACGCACCTTCGACTAAAGCAATACTTGGCACCATTATAACGAGCATCATTACTATTCCTATCCAGTGCTTCGGTGTCATTTTATATTCTAATTAACGCTTATTTAGATTTTTTAACATTAACGATTAAAAGGATTGGAACTTCGTCCTCTTCTCTTTAAAACCATTATTGTTTGCCGTATTTATCCTTCATCTTTTGAATCATCTCAGATATGGCTTTTTGCCCATTTCCACTATTCACCATAACTATATAACCGATATAATTTTCTCGGTCAATGAGCGCATAGCAGAAAAATGTACCATCAGAGCCTGCGTGAGCAGACATTTCTTTTCCGTCTTTTATAACATTCCCCCATCCAATTGCATAATCTTCTTCTGCTGTATGCAAAAACGTATAGGTCGATGATTTCAAAAAAATATTTTCACCACTGAGTCCCTTTAAATTTAACTGGATGAACTTTGCATAATTATCAATGTTCATGCTTAAATCTCCAGCGGGCTGAACTAAATTTAAATCGTATTTAGTTTCAGGCGGAACAGATACAAGTTTGTTATTTTCAATCCAATGTCCATAAGGTTGATTTTTATAATTTCGGTTGGGCCAACCCAGCGCAAAATCGATTTTCAACGTTTTCTTAAGAATATGGATCAAAAGTTTTTCCCAAGACTTTCCTGAGACTTTTTCCAACATGATCGCTGCTATACTGTAATCCGCGTTAGAATAATTATAACTCTCATTACTTTCTACTGGATCAAGTGTTAGAACGTATTTGGCAAACTCTGTTCTTTGTTTTTGTTTGTTCCCACTGAATTTTGGCAATTTCAGAAATTCCTCCCCATCGGTAAAAGGCTGAATGTGTGCTCTATGCGTAAGCAAATCTTCCAGAGTGATATTAGCATAGGAAGCATTTGTTTCGCTTTTTAGTTCTGGAAATAAATCAAAAAATTTTGTACTCCATTTAATCTTGCCTTTTTCAACCAGATAAGCTGCAATAAACCCTGTTATGGCTTTTGTGTTAGATCCTAAATGAAAATAATCATTAATATTTGCATTAAAATCCTCAGACATCTCACCTATCTTATGATGCCCCATTGTTTGTTCCAAAAGAATGCTATCTTTTGTTACCACAGCCATTGTCATTTGTGGAATACTATCTCTTGCCATTATTTCTAATGCGACTTTTGATAAATCTTGTGCGCAAACAAAATTCATTTCGAAGACCAAAAATAATAGTATTACTATGTGTTTCACTTTATTCATATGGTTGCGAAGGATATATCTGAAATCTAATTTAATTCCACTACTACAAGTCCGAATTCTTCGTCGCTGCTTATAAAGATCCAAGAATTGCTGAAGTCTTCGATAGACAAAAGACTTCCGGTTTCAAGAATATAATTTTCTTTTAAAACCTGAACCTTGACCGTTCCCACATTAGCGTAGAGAAATAATCTACTACTTTCACTTTTTGCTTTCAGCTTATAATTACTAATTGTCTCCATTTCCAAATAATACAGCTCGATGCGCTTTTGTCCTGAGGTCATAACGTTAAAATCCATGCACTTGCCTACTGCCGTGGTTTTCCAATCTCCACTGAAACTATCAACATCAAAAGGTTTAAGATGTTTGCCGTAATAACCTTCATGATTAATATGGATTTCACCCTCTAAAATCATAAGTTTCCGATCAATACCCGGCAAGGTCGTGAATGTAGATTCCCCTACTTCAACTTTCGCTGTGCTAATTCTGAACTCAAAATTTCGATCTGCATAAGACGAATCCTCAGGAAATATAAAAAGTTGAGTACTCCTTCCGCCGGACCACTGGGTGGTAAAAAAATGATGAGGATTTAGAATTGAAGCTTTCAAGGATTATATATTTAGGCTATTTCGAAAATTTAAAGAATGACTTGAATGTGAAATTTCAGCTTTGCATGCGCCAGCTTTCCGCAGGAAAATTAGGCATATTAATCATGCAATAAATCAAATTAAGTGCAGAATTGAATCAATTTTCTAAAGAATGTAGGCGACGTTTATTTTTTACTTAAATCTATAAATTATATTCATAAAGAAATGGTAGTTAAAATTTTAATAAGACATTAATATTTTAGGCGTGTTAAGCGTTAATTAACAGAAGCTTATGGGTGGTTTTTTCCGAACTCTCTCCAATTTTATTAAGTTGTGAAATCATAAAAATCTTACAACAACATGAAATTAAAATTTGATTATAAAAAAGTCTATGCGCCGTACATCGACGGCGAATATTTAGAAACCGACGATCAAAAAACTATTGATTCTATAAATCCATATAATAATAAGGTTTTAGCGAAGGTCCGCTTGGCCAGTCCAGCAAATATTCAAACCTCTCTGGCCAGTGCAGAAAAAGCGCAGCAGTCATGGGGAAAAACAACAGCCAAAGAACGTGAAGCAATTCTCATAAAGGCCGCTGAAATTGCAGAAAGACGCCGTCCCGAATTGGCTAAGGCATTGATAGACGAAGGTGGGAATGTTTACGGGAAAGCTATGTATGAAGTAGATTATATTGTCAGTACGTTTAGAATTGCCGCTGGTCAAACGCGACAAATCCGTGGAGAAACCATGCCTGCCGAAGATGCAAACCGCATTTCCATGACCTATAGAATTCCCTTGGGGGTTGTGGTTGGGATTGGTCCTTTTAATGCACCTTTGATTTTGAATAGTAAGAAATTGGCCCCGGCCATTGCTGCTGGAAATAGTTTCATTCTTAAACCTTCCCCTTCAACTCCAATTATAGCCTTACTTTTTGCTGAGATTTTTCATGAAGCTGGGCTTCCAAAAGGTGTACTGAGTGTAATTCCTACTGCAGATGAAGATTTGGGAGATACGCTTTTTTCTGACCCTCGCACAAAGTTGATCACTTTTACGGGATCTGCTAAGGTTGGAAACAAATTACAAGAGCTTGCCGGGAAATACCAAAAAAGATTTGTTCCGGAGCTGGGCGGAAAAAGTCCGTTGGTCATTTTAAAAGATGCCGACCTTGATTATGCAGTTCGTTCGGCGGCTTTTGGAATATTCTTTAACCAAGGCCAGGTATGTATGGCCAATTCGAGAATCATTGTTGAGGAACCTATCTATAACGAGTTCAGTAAGACTTTTGCTGAATATGTTAAAACCATTAAAATAGGAGATCCTAACAAGCCCGATACCGCTGTTGGGCCGCTCATTTCCGAAAATGCATTGGAAAAGATTAAGACTCATATTGATGATGCCGTGAAAAAAGGAGCAAAACTGCTTACTGGCGGTCATTTAGAAGGTCTGGTTTGGAAGCCTTCCGTTCTAGCCGGCGTTACTCCAGATATGAAGGTTTCGGATGAAGAAACTTTTGCCCCGCTGGTGTCTATCTATAGTGCCAAGGATTATGAAGACGCCCTCAAAATGGCCAATGACATCTATTACGGATTATCTTCAGCAATCATTACCAATGATTTACAAAAAGCATTTGATTTTTCCCTGAGAATAAAAGCCGGTTCCGTTCATATCAACGATAACGCGTTCGATGACGATCCAAATGCGCCATTTGGAGGTTTTAAAGGAAGTGGCCAGGGAAAAGAAAATGGACAATACTCCATTGAGGATATGACCCAATTGAAATGGGTTACCGTGCAATTGGGCGAACGTCCGTTACCGTTCTAAAATTTTTGCAACACTATTTTAAATACATAAAACCTAAACCCTCTTTACGAGGGTTTTCTTTTTTTGGAGTACTTGCTAACTAATGGCTTCAGAAATCATATAAATTTCATTAACCGGTTTTAAGATTAAATACCTGAGGTTAAACTGATTTCATAAAGTTTTCCCGTACTCATTCCCAAGAAAAAATAACAGTAGCATCCCTCCATCCATCAACATAAAGTTTTATTAATAATCCTTGGTAGCCAGTAAAATTCTTTAATTTTATAAAGGACATTTTAAAATCCAAGATTATAAATCCACCTAAAAACGTAATGACATGGCAGATACACAAGATGGTTTCGGGAAAAAGCGCGATCACAATCAATATGGAGAGGTTGAAAAAGATCCGAGTGAGGAAAATAAAAATAAAGAATTACCTAAATCTCCCAATAAAGGCGTCGAAAAAGAAAAAAAGAGCGACACTCAACGAAAATAGGTCGGCGATGTAATTTTAACCCATATTGAATTTGTTAAGGCACCAGAATCCAAGGGTACAAAAATTTGAATTGGAAGATTGGAATTCCAATATTTTTTAGTCCAATTCCTTTTCAATTTCATTTTGCGCTATCTATTTGTTTTTGACACTAAAAATCTTGTTCTCATTCATCGGTGTAGGATGGTTAAAACAGGATTTTTTTTTGGCAAAAATTTCGCGTTCATCAATATCCTTCTCACCTTAAAAATAAAATGCTTGCTTTCAAAATTTTAACTGCAAAAATAAAGTTGGTATCTCGTTAACAATCAGTGTTAAACATCACATAAATAATTTTTACTAAATAAATTCAGGTTGTAGATTAGCTTACGTTTTTAAAAAAAATACATCATGAGAATTGAACCTTATTTAGCATTTAAAGGAAACTGTCGGGAAGCATTTCACTTCTACCAAGAAATTTTTGGAGGTGAAATCAAAAACACGGAAACCTATGAGAACAAAAAAATTGATATCCCAGAAAATTATAGAACGAAATGGCAACATGCAGAATTAAAAGGAAAGAATTTCACCATTCTCGGATATGACGCTTCCCCTGACACTCCTCTTACAGACGGCTCCAATATGAGTTTAGGCGTGGATATGGATTCAGAAGAAGAAGCTAAAAATGTTTTTGACACCTTGTCCAAATCTGGAAGAATACATACCGCGTTTCAACAAACATCCTGGGGCGCACATTACGGAAGGTGTACAGACAAATATGGGATAAACTGGATGATCAATTACAAAAAGTAGATACGAAGCATTTAAGGAAGAAATACTTAATCCAAATGCTGATTTTATTCTCATAAAACTAGCAAGTTAAATTAACATACGTAAAACCCTAAAATCACCAATCTATGAAAAATTTAAAAGAATTGTTCGAACATCAACTTCAGGATCTTTATAGTGCCGAAGATCAACTTACCAAAGCCTTGCCAAAGATGGCAGAAAATGCTTCCGATGCGAAACTAAGGAAAGCATTTGAAGATCATTTAAAAGAGACTAAAGAGCATAAAAAACGGCTTGAGGAAATTTGTAAAGAGCTGGAAATAGATCCAGATAAGGAAACTTGCAAAGCCATGAAGGGTCTTATCAAAGAAGCTGAAGATTTTATTAAGGAAGTGAAAGATAAAGACGTGATGAATGCCGGGTTGATTGCAGAGGCCCAACGTGTTGAACACTATGAAATTTCCGGATATGGAACGGCGGTTAGATACGCCAAGGAGCTGGGCCATAAGGATATTGCGAAAAAACTTCAGAAAACTTTGGACGAAGAATATAATGCAGACCAGCTGCTGGACGATCTTGCAGAAAAACGTCTAAACGAAAAGGCAAAATAGAATGACTTCAAGAATTAAATGTTGAAACCCGTCTTATGGCGGGTTTTTGATTTTCATAGGTCGAAGATTTAAAGATTTGCAAGACATTGAAATAGATTAGGGTTGAAACACTTTTAGGATTTAATTATAAAATCTTAATCCATACATTTTGTAAATTGAACACAGGCAATTCTAAGTGAAAAGATGATGAAAGCGCAAAAAGACTATCAACAAAAGAGAGATTTTTCCAAGACCAAAGAACCCAAAGAGGATATGGGGAAACGCGAAAAAGGAGAAGATCCTATTTTTGTAATTCAGAAACACGATGCCACCAACCTTCATTTCGATTTCCGACTGGAAATTGACGACACTCTAAAATCTTGGTCCGTGCCCAAAGGTCCCAGTACCGATCCTAAAATTAAGAGAATGGCCATCCCAACAGAAGACCATCCCATTGCCTATGCCGATTTTGAGGGTACCATTCCAAAGGATCAATACGGTGGCGGTACGGTTATGATTTGGGATAGGGGAACATTTAAAAACATCAAAACAGATGATGATGGCAAGCCTATCAATTTAAAAAAAGCCTTCGAAATGGGCACGCTAGAAATTGAATTGTTTGGCGAAAAATTATCTGGTGGGTATGCCCTTATTAAAATGAAATCGGGAAATATGAAAGGCAATTGGCTTTTGGTAAAAATGAAGGATGACAAAGCGGATGCGAGAAGAAATCCGGTAAATACAGAAAATAAAAGTGTTGTCACCCATCGGACTATGAAGCAAATTTCAAAAGAAGAAGAATAAAGATGAATAAATTAAAGGAAATCCTTTCTGCAAAAGAATTTGAAAGCACGAAAAAGGTTCCTTTTCCTGGCTTTGTAAATCCGATGCTTGCAACTTTGACAGAGGATTATTTTGATAGTGACACTTGGATATTTGAACGGAAACTTGATGGCGTTAGATGTTTGATAACCATTGATAATGGGAAAGTCAATCTTTTTTCCAGAAATGAAAACTTGATGAACAATACCTATCCCGAACTAATAAAGGCCCTTGAAGAACAAAAATATCCGAACCTAATCGCAGATGGAGAAATTGTTGCGTTTGAAGGAAAAACCACCAGTTTTCAAAAGCTTCAAGGTAGAATCCACTTAAAAGATAGCGAACGTATAGAGGAAAGCGATGTAAAGGTTTTCTTATATTTTTTTGATCTTATTTATTTTGAAGATTCCGATATTACCCAATTACCTCTTAAATCGAGGAAGAAAATATTGAAAAAAGTCCTGCAATGGTCCTCTCCTATTCGCTACACTTCACATCGAAACACTAATGGGAAGAAATTTTTAAAAGAAGCCTGCGAAAAGGGATGGGAAGGAATTATTGCCAAAGATGCCCAATCCCCCTATGTTCATTCGCGAAGTAAAAGCTGGCTTAAATTTAAATGCTCCCTAAGTCAAGAATTTGTTATTGCCGGTTTTACGGAACCACAAGGAGAAAGAATTGGATTTGGTGCTTTATTGATTGGCTATTATAGAGATGGAGAGTTGCTATACGCGGGAAAAGTAGGTACCGGCTTTGACGACAATTTTTTAAAAGAATGGCGTTCAAAATTCGATAAAATCATTCTAAAAAAGAGTCCATTTAAAGATTACAAAGACACCAAAAACGGGAATAACCATTGGATTAAAACTCAATATGTTGGTCAATTTGGGTTTTCAGAATGGACCACAACAAATAAACTTCGTCATCCGCGTTTTCTGGGAATCCGCACAGATAAAACGGCCAGAGAAGTTTTAAAAGAAACATAATTATGAAAATATACGGAATTGAAATAACCCATCCCGAAAAAATTATTTTTCCTGATGCAAACATCACTAAGTTAGAGATGGTACGGTATTATGAGAAGAACGCAAAACAGATGCTCCCGTATTTAAAAGACAGACCGCTCACTTTACATCGCTTTCCCGACGGCATCGATAAGCCCGGCTTCTACCAAAAAAATGCCGCAGACTATTTTCCCGATTTTATTAAAACCGTAAAGGTAAAAACCGAAGAGGGGGAAAATATTCAAATCCTATGCAATTCTGAAAAAGCATTGCTTTATCTAGCCAATCAAGGAACCGTGGGATTTCATATCTGGTTATCGAAAAAAGACAAGCTTTATAAACCTGACAAAGTGGTTTTTGATTTGGACCCGCCAAAAGATTCTTTTGACAAAGTGAAAAAAGCTGCACAGATCACTGGAGAATTTTTAAGAAAAAAAGGGTTCGATCCAATGATTATGACCACGGGACAAAGTGGATTTCACATTTGGTACAAGATACAGCGCAGAAATACTTTTGATGAAATACGGCCAAAACTGAAAGAGATGGCCCAGGAATTGGAAGAGCAAAATTCCGAACTATTTACCACGGCTGTGAGAAAGAACAAGAGAGATGGGAGAATTTTCATTGATTATCTGCGCAACGCATATGCCCAAACTTCCGTCTGTCCATACTCCTTGCGCCCCAATAATTCTGGCGGAATTGCCATGCCCATTGAATGGTCCGATTTAAAGAATATTAAAAGTGCAGATCAATACAACCTACAAGATCTAAAGGATTAAGTAATACTGTTTTACAAATTACTAAATGAAATCTTTAATTCCGCATGTCAATAAAAAACCGGGACATTTACATGCCCCGGTTTATTTTAAATACATTTTAAGGAATTATAGATCCGCATCCATATTGCGTCTAAATTCTCCCCTATCATAGAATTCACTATCCTCGTCGGTATAATCCACATCTCTGTTATAGCTTCCTAAAACGCTTTCCTCATATTGACGGTTGATAGGACTATCTTTGGTTTTACGCTTGGTTTCCGCAAAAGTTCTGTGATCTATTTTATCAGTATAAACAGTTTCAGAATCTTCATCCAAGGTTACCATGCCAATTGGAATAATGAGATGATTTTCGCCATCCTTGTTCAAAAAGTCGTGAACGCCGTCTTTCGCTGATCTGCTATAAGGTTGATGATTTGCTTCAATGATAGAAGTATCTACTTCCACATCAAGATACACAACGCGCTCGGTACTTTTATTTACAAGTAAATTATCCACAGTGCCAATAACTCTTTGTGACTTATCATGTACCTTCCAGCCTCTAACGTCCGGATAGCCATCGTCGATGGTGTAATCTGATAATTCGTGGAGATAGTATAGGTTTTTATCGTGCTTGTCCATAATTGCTTTGTATTGAAGTTAATAAATTTCCTGCCTTACTAAAAAATGCTCTTACATTATCCTTTTGATCTAGAGTAGGTGTATCCGCTTTTATATTTGAAACAGCGGTTTCAACTTCCATATACTGAGAATTCAGATCCGGAAATTTTGCAGACTGAATGCTTTTAAGCGCCTGAGTTATTTGCTGCCCCGCCTCTTTTATTTTATTGGCATGCTTTAATGACTCAGGATCTGTAGTCAGTTCATTGGCAAGAGACTCGGCCTTGGTTAGATCTGCCGATACATCTACGCCCAATTTTGCCGCTACGGCTTTTGTGGCGCCAATAAGTTTGGACATAGCCATACTTGAATATTCATGAGAAACATCCATGTTCTGATCTGCCACGAACTTATTATATTCATCAATGTCAGTGGTCCCTGCGTATTCCCGAAGTTCCTGTGCCGTAGTATCTCTCACAACCACCTCTTCGGTATCATCGACAACGACATCGTCAACATCGTCAACTTTATCATCGGAAAATACCAATAGATAGATTAAAAGTCCAACTACAAGTGCGCCTAAAATCCACGGCCAAATAGGCGCTTTCTTTTTAATTTTAATTTCCGCCATAATTAGTTTTTTTGAAGGTTAATGTTAATAATTTTATAGTTAAGCAATTTTCAATGGACTAAATTACGGATTAGAACAATTAAGAGGTAAAATGAGTTAAGAAGATTATGTTAAATGATACCAAAAACATTCCCAAAAATATTTGTGCTAAGACAAGCTAGAAATCTTACATCGTACAGTTTTATCTCGGAAATAGGTTTTTAATTTTCAATTATGAGATAATTAGAAAAAGGATTGAGATAAAACAGTAACCCCGTTTGAAGAAAGAGCCTCTTCTATTATATGGCTCGAAGGTATAAATGATTAGAAAGTAAAGGTTCTAAAATTGTTACTAAAGCTAAATTATGGGGAAATTAGCGAAGAATACTAAACCAGAGTTTGAAATCGAATAAACAGCTTCCTAGAACGCATAAAAAAGCCAAAGCAAAATTGAAAAAAAGGTGAAAAACCTAAAGCGATCTTTCACCCTCCTGAATTTGAATATCGATGTTTTTATGCTTTTGGCAATTTGATCAAAAACTCCAATCCTCCGCCTTGTCTATTCTTGACCGTAATAGATCCTTTATGTAAAGAAAGTGCATTTTTAACGATTGACAAACCCAATCCAGAACCTCCCGAATCGCGGGTACGACCCTCATTAATCCTGTAAAATCGTTCAAAAAGACGATTAAGATGCTGTTCATCGGCAATGCCCACTCCCGTATCTGAATAAAGGAAATAGTAGAAATTTTCATCCTCGTTAAACTGACTAATAGATATTTTTACATTACTTCCCGCGTAGCGAATTACGTTATCCGTTAGATTTCGAAATATAGAATAGAGCAAGTTATTGTTGGATTTTACGGCTAGTTTTTCAGGAATGTTCCAATTCATTTCAATCTCCTTTTCTTCCAACGGAATGGCCAGATCGCTTTTTAAACCTTTTAAAATTTTTGTGAGGTTTACAGATTCAAATGAAAATGAATTTGGCGCTTCCTCTATCTTGGTTATCAACCCCATGTCCTGGATAAGTTCAGACAAAACAAGAGCCTGGTTATACGCCTTGGTCAAAAACTGGCGTTCTTTTTCCGCATCCAATGACTTTTCTAAAACCGTTTCCAGATAACCGCGAATACTGGTTACGGGTGTGCGCAGTTCGTGGGCAATATTTCCCGTCATCTCTTGCTTCAATAGCTGGGTTTTTCTTTGTCTGGTGATGTCGTTTAAGATAATTTCAAAACTTTCATCATTAAACATATTGGCCCTAAGAGAAAAATGCTTCCTGTGCTTTTCAAATTGGGTTTCAAAATAATGTTCACCTTTCGGGGAATTCAAAAACGAATTAAGCTTGTTAAAAGCAACATCCGAAAACACAATTGTAGGATCACCATTTGCATTGTCTGAAATTATGTTTAGGTATTGTATAAACAGTCCGTTGTAAAACTCAACTTCCCTATTTGGGGAAAAGAAGCAAATCCCCTCTTCCGAACTATGGACATGTTGTAAAAGTTTTTCACGCTCTTGCGCGATCTTTTGCTTATTGAATTTGAGAAGTTTATAATTTTCAACGATCTTTTCACTGATTTCTCCAAATTCATCGTTCGGAAATTTAGTGATAGGGACATTTATTTTTTCATCGGAAGAGATTACCAAATCCCGTAATTGTTTGATGGTATTTCCAAATCGTGTAGCAATGAGATTTATCAAAATCAACATTCCCAAAAACAAGGCAATAATATAATATAGAAATAAATTGTCCGATTGCATAAACTGCTTAACCCGAATATCATATGGCAATGCAGTCCTAATAAAATACCCATTAAAATGCTTGACGTAGTAAAGATATTCTATTTCATTTGAGGAAGATTTCCGAATATTCGCTCCTTTTCCTTTCGTTTTTGCGTCGATTATTTCAGGTCGGTCCGCGTGATTTTCCAGGATTGATAGATCTTTTATAGCATTATCATATTCTACTTCGCCCTGGTCATCAATTAAAGTTAACCTTATTTTCGATGGGAATAAAGCAACCAAACTATCCAAATCTTCTCCTTTGGTCAAGGCGATATTGGTGATTTCGGTATAGGCATCCAATTTCTCCTCTAGGGCTTCGGTTCTAAATTTTTTCTCCTGCGTCTGCGCAAAGGCAATAATTCCGATGGTAAAGAGCGAAAAAATGATAAAGAAGTATAAGAACAACTTCTGTTTGTAGCTTAATTTCATATTCTAAATTTTTGAAATATCAAACCTGTATCCGTATCCGGAGCGGTTGGTGATTGCTTGTCCGTAATCCCCCATTTTTTTACGAAGGCGAGTGATATGCACGTCCACAGTTCGTTCCGTTATAAAGGTAGTTTCCTCCCAAATAGTCTCGATTATCTTTTCACGTGAAAACACTCTATCCGGGTTGTCTGCAAGAAGTGCCAGTATTTCAAACTCCGTCTTGGTCAAAGCTATTTTTTCTTCGCCCAAAGTCAACTCCTTAAGATTGTGGGAGATTTTAAGGTCTCCAAACACGGTTTCCTTGTTTTCTGAATCTACTGCAACAGCTAGTCTCTTCCCCACTGCTTTAACACGAGCAATCACTTCTTTTATTGAAAAGGGTTTAGAAATATAATCATCGCCACCCACGGAAAAGCCCGTTAACATATCGTTTTCCGTGTCTTTGGCTGTTAGAAATATTATGGGTGTAGTATTATTTTCCTTTCGGATTGTTTCTGCCATTTTATAGCCAGACATTCCGCCCATCATAACATCGAGAAGGATTAACGTATGGCTTGGCGTAAGTTTCTCCAATCCATCTTCCGCAGAATATGCACATTCTACCTCAAAACCTTCATTTAAAAGATTGAATTCGAGTATTTCGCAAATATCACGATCGTCCTCTACAATTAATATTTTCATGACTTCAGAATTATAAATTAATTTGTCTCTTTATGCTTTAAAACCTTTGCATCCACATAGAAAACTATCTCTTCAATTATATTGGAACATTGATCACCTATACGTTCCAACTTCCTTATGAGCAACAGAATCTTTAATCCACAATAAATCTGTTGCGGGTGTTTTTCCAAATGGCCTGTCAATAGATTCAGTGAATTTCTATAGGAAATATTCACCTCTTCATCCTTCGAAAGAATTCGTTTTGCCATTTTCGTATTTTCAGATTCCAAGGCAACAAAACTATCGGACAACATGATTGTTACAATATCGAATATTTGTTCAATCTTAAGATCTGCAACCAATTTCGTGTCCAATTCATTGCAATCTCCATCCAACACATGTCTCGCAATTCCTGCTGCATAATCTCCAATTCGCTCCAGCATGCTGCTGATTTTTATTAAGGATAAAACCAGACGCAAATCTACGGCTACAGGACTATATAGAGCGATATAATTTTCTGTATTATAGTCAACTTTCAGTTCAAAAGAATTGACTAGCTTTTCTCTTTTTACAATTTCTTGAGCCAAATCAAGATCGCCAGTAAAAAATGATATTTGGGCCTTTTGAAGTTGCGACATCACCAGTTTCCACATTTGGCCTACCTCTTCTTTTAAGGCGAGCAATTCTTTTTCTGAATGTTTCATAAATCTATACTTTTCAATAATTCTCATTTTAGTCTTACGTCTTAAGTCCTATAGCGCAGCGGTCTTAAGTCTTTACCCAAACCTCCCCGTGATATAATTCTGCGTCTGCACTTTCTCCGGATTTAGAAACATCTTCTTGGTATCGCTAAATTCCACTAATTCTCCCATCATAAAGAAGCCGGTTTTATCGCTTAAACGAGCAGCTTGCTGCATATTATGAGTAACGATAACGATGGTATAATCTTTTTTCAACTCGTGAATCAACTCTTCAATTTTGGAAGTTGAAATTGGATCGAGAGCAGATGCTGGTTCATCCATCATGATAATTGAGGGAGAAACAGCTAAGGCACGGGCAATACAAAGCCGTTGTTGTTGACCACCCGAAAGTTCTAAGGCAGATTTCTTCAACTTGTCCTTCACCTCATCCCAAAGTGCGGCCGCGATCAAAGATTCCTCAACTCTTTGAGCAATAAATTTTTTATCTCCCATACTATTGACGCGCAGGCCGTATGCAACATTCTCAAAAATAGATTTGGGAAACGGATTTGGTTTTTGGAAAACCATTCCAACTTTCCTACGTAAGTCGTCAATATGATAGGATTTGTCGTAAATATTCTTGCCTTCAATAAGGCAACTTCCCGACATGTTGGTGTTCTCAATCAAATCATTCATACGATTAAAAAGTCGTAAAAAAGTTGACTTTCCACATCCAGACGGCCCAATAAAAGCCGTAACGGTATTGGCTTCCATCTCCATACTGATGTTTTTTAAAGCATGATAATCGCCATAATGGAAATTGATATTTTTTGTTTCAATCATATTTAATTAGACTTTATTTTCTTGTTGAAATAATTTCTCAATATCGTGGCCAACATATTCATAACAAATACGATGGCGATAAGAACAAGCGCGGTGCCATAGGCTATAGGACGGGAGGTTTCAATATCGGTCCCGCTGGTGGCAACTACATAAAGATGGTATGGCAACGCCATTGCTTGATCGAAAATGCTATCGGGAAGTTTTGGTAGGAAGTAGGCCGCCACTGTAAACAGAATAGGTGCTGTTTCTCCAGAAACCCTTCCGATGGAAAGGATCAATCCTGTTATAATATTCGGAAAAGCCATAGGCAACACCACTCTACGGATGGTTTGCAATTTTGAAGCTCCCAATGCTAAACTTCCCGTGCGCACTGAGGTTGGAATAGCATTTAAAGCTTCTTCAGTAGTCCGGATTACCACAGGCAACACCAGAAGTCCTAAAGTGAGAGAACCTGCCAAAATAGAATCTCCAAATTCTAGCGTATTTACGAACAAAGCCATTCCAAACAGACCAAAAACTATGGACGGAATACTTGCGAGATTATTGGTCATAATCCGCATAAACTTTACGATCCAACCTGTACCGGCATATTCACTGGTATAAATGGCAGACATAACCCCTAATGGAAAAGCAAATACAATACTTCCTATAACCAAATAGATAGTACCCACAATAGCCGGAAATATACCACCAGCCGTCATTCCCTCGGTGGGAGAGGTGGTGAGAAATTCCCAACTAATTACGCTGATTCCGTTATAAACGATAAATCCCAGGATCCATATAAGGATGCCCACCACCAAAATACTGAGAGATTTGAACACTATAAATGCAATGTGCTGACTGAGTCTTTTGTTCATCTTTATACAGCTTTATTAGGTTTATTCTTTGATATAACTTCGGCTGTGATACTGATAATGAGTGTGATAAAAAACAGAATGCACCCCAACATAAACAAGGCTTGATAATGTGCGCTTCCTGCCGGCGATTCGCCCAATTCAGCAGCGATTGTAGCAGGAATAGTACGGACGGATTCGAACAAAGATGTTGGCATCACGGCAGCATTTCCTGTTACCATCAAAACCGCCATTGTTTCCCCTATCGCCCTCCCAATACCTAAAACTACGGCGGCGGAAATACCAGACATAGCATAGGGAATAATCACCTTATAAATAGTTTGCCATTGGGTGGCGCCCAATGCTTCACTCGCTTCGCGCATGGCTCGCGGCGTGTTTCGCATGGCGTCTTCCGCTACGGTTATTATCGTAGGCAATGCCATAATTGCCAAGATCAAGCTACCCGCAAAAGCAGTTTCGCCAACTGGTAAATGAAATGTTTTTTGAATTAGAGGCACTAAAACTACCAACCCAAAGAACCCATAGACTACAGATGGAATTCCTGCCAGCAATTCAATAGTAGGTTTCAATAATTTACGCGTCCTATCACTTGCCAGTTCAGACAAATAAATTGCAACTCCCAACCCTAAGGGCAGAGCAAATAGAACTGCAAAAAAACTTACCATCAGCGTGCCTAAAACTAAGGGTAGCACTCCAAATAATGGCGCCGGGGTTGCTGTAGGCATCCATTCCAAACCACCAAAAAAGTCTGCTACGCCAATGCTTTGTGTAGGAAGTATTTTGACCGACTGCATCCCGATGGGAACATATTTTTCAGGTAAATAGGCTATAATGTTTGGATCTGCTTTTATCACTTCGCCCAACTTTTGAGGTAAGAGCTCATAGTCTTCCCCAAATTCGGCATCTGAATACATGCCAAATATTTCATCAAACCTAAAAATCCGAATGGAAGCGTCAACTCCTCCAACCTCTTCCCAGTTTTCTATTTCGGAGTCGAATATTTGTTTAATTTCAGTTACGGAAAGGGTTTCAATAGTATTCCCTGCATTGACACACAAAGCATAACCCTTTTCAACCGACGGAGAACTGAACAATCCAAATCCTTCTTTAAAAAGAAAAATCACTATCAACAGAATAACGATACTCGTGAGAGCACCGCTAACCGTGAAAATAGTCTGAACAATCTGCTCCGTGATTTTTTTGAATTTAATCATCTACTTACCTCACTTTTATAAATCCAACCTGCGACACAATTTTCTGCCCTTGCGGAGAAAGAATAAAGTCTATAAATGATTTTACCTTAGACTCAGACTTTACAACATAATAATAGTAAAGTGGGCGAACAATTGGATAGCTTTTGTTTTGGGCATTTGCCATGGAAGGCGCTATATAAGTCTTTCCTTGATCATACGATATATGGACTGCCTGGACGCTGTTGTTTAGGTAGGCAAGACCAACATAGCCTATTGCCCCTTTGGTTTGCCCTATTGACTGTATTATTGAACCTGTGGCGGGCATACTCATAATTCCATTCATATAATTTTTGTTTTTCAGCACACTTTCCCGGAAGAATTCATAGGTGCCTGACGAAGTCTCCCGTGAGTATGGAACAATTTTTAAGTCATCGCCCCCAACTTGTTTCCAGTTGGTTATTTTTCCGGTGAAAATATCCTCAAGTTGTTCACGTGTTAAGTTCTTCACCTTGTTTTTAGGATTGACCACTATTGCCAGAGCATCGTAAGCTATAATGACTTCCTTAAAGCTTTTTCCTGCATCTTGTAATTTCTGTCTTTCCAGAAATTTAATTTTACGCGATGATTGAGCAATATCGGTTGTCCCCGCCAATAAAGAGGATAGGCCGACCCCACTGCCCCCGCCAGTGACGGTTATTGAGGCTGATGGATTTAGCTTTATGTAGGCTTCTGCTTCTTGCTGCGAAAGTGGAAGCGTAGTATCGGAGCCTTTAATACTTTGAGCATTCATCACGCTGAGAGCAAATAAGGTTAAAAATGAGACTTGGGTTACTTTTTTCATATTATTAAGAAAATGATGTTTAATGTTTTGAGTTCTGCTTTTTTGATGTGGCAAATCTACCGGGAGTATATTACCTATTGTTTAAGGGATTGTTACAAAACGGTTAAGATTGAAGATCTATACGGAATACTTGAGGTGAGTGCCATTACAATTCCTTGGAATGTAAACATCAAATCATACCTCATGGAATCAAGAAAAACATAATTTTTCAGTGAATGGAAATTAAAAAGCCCCTTGAAAACAAGAGGCTCTTTTAAAAGGTAGAATTTATTCCAAAAGGTTATTTGCTAATCCAATTCCAACCTGAAATATCTACCGCAGTACCATTAAAAACATCATCTTGCGGAGTGGTTAATGGAACTCCGTTAACGACAATGTTTTGCAACGGGCCATTGTCTTTCATATCTACATTGGTGCCGTAATCTGTAAGTAAAATATTTGAAAACGTGCCTCCCGATTGTTTCTTAAATTGCAAGGCAATACCACTTCCTGGGCTTCCTGTATTAATTGCAGTTAGGTTTGTAATAGAAGGATTTCCGTTGTCGCCATCAGCTTCAATTGCAGTTGAAAAACCAGAAACATTGTTTAGAATATAGGTATTGGTGATGGTTCCATTCCATCCTTCCGTCCAGTCGACAGAATCATCTTCGTTGTTTTCAAAATAAAGGTTTGTGGCCGAAACAGAGCCGCCAAAAAACTCAATTCCGTCGTCAGCGCCATCAATAATCGCCACATTAGAAATTGTAGTCCCAGAACCCACTGCATAAAGTGTAAGTCCGTTGTATTGCGATTCTGAATTAATCTGAGCCCCCGCGCCGCGAATTACTAAATAGTTAATGCTTCCGGAGTTATCTGCACTATCGGTTCCTCCATAAACAAGACCTCCTACTTCTGCAATGGCATTTACTCCTTCTGTGGTAATCGCTTTTCCGCATAGTAAAAGTCCGCCCCAATCCCCAGGGTTGCCTGCGGCAGATTTCATAACTACTGGGGTTTCGTTTGTTCCATTAACCTCAATTTTACCACCTTGCTCTACAGCAATATATTTATCGGTTCCTGTTTCAGAAATAATGGTTGTTCCTGCCGGGATAATCAGCTTTCCGCCAGACTTTACAAGTGTGGTGCCCTGAAGTAAGTACACAAGATTTGCATTTAATTCTGTTGTACCCGTAATTGTACTTGGAAGCACAGCGGTGTCTGAAGTATTGTCTGTAGCCCAAGAGAACATTGATAAATCCACTGAAGCAGGCGCATTATAGGCATTTGTTGGATCGGCTATTTGGCCATCAATAATTATATTTGACAAAGGGCCATTGTCCTTCATATCTATTCTAGTGGAATACCCTAAAAGCGAAAGTCCTGTGAAGGTAGCACCCGATTGTTTTTTAAACTGAAGCGCAGTACCACCCACCGTTGAAACAGCCGTAAAGTTTATTACCTTCGGATTGTTGTTGTCGCCATCAGCTTCAATAGCAGTTGAAAAAGGCTTTGTATGGCTCACATAGGTATTGGTGATTGTTCCGTTCCAACCTTCTGTCCAGTCAACGGAATCGTCTTCGTTGTTTTCAAAATAGAGGTTTGAAGCGGAAACAGTACCACCAAAAAACTCAATACCATCGTCAGCACCGTCTATAACAGCAACGTTTGCAATGCGAGTACCTGAGCCCACTCCGTAAAGTGTAAGTCCGTTGTATTGTGATTCTGAATTGATTTGCGCTCCAGCTCCTCGAATGATTAAATATTCAATGCTTCCAGAGTTGTCTGAGTCGTCAGTACCTCCATAAACAAGGCCTCCTACTTCAGCAATGGCGTTCACGCCTTCGGTTGTAGTTGCATTTCCGCATAGCAACAAACCACCCCAATCTCCTGCGGTGTTGTTTTCTGAGCGCATTACTACTGGACTTGAAGAAGTGCCTTGTACTTCAATTTTTCCGCCCTGCTCTACGGCGATATATCTGTCTGTTCCCACTTGTGAAACAATTACTGTTCCCGCTGGAATGGTCAATTTAGCACCTGATTTTACAAGATATGGACCCGTAATTTTATACTGAACCGAAGCATCTAAAATCCTATTGGATTCTAATGCACCTGTGAGTTCACTGTTTTCAACTTGTTCTTCATCAGGTGTAAAGCCGTCGTCGCTGCTACATGCTGTAAGAAATAGTGTGCCTGCTGCGGCGATTGATAGTGCAATTTTTTTAATGTTTTTCATTTTCATTCTTATTTTAAATTAGACATTGTTGTTAAAAGGTATAGTTAAGGTTTAAACCAAATCGTGCGCCTAATGTGTACGACAGAACCGTTTCATTGGTTTCAACATTTGTGCTGCTCGGTTTAATTAATTGTGTTCTTTTTATTTCAGGGTTTAGTATGTTCTTTCCTGAAATTCCTATTTTGAAATGTTGGTTAATCGTTTTACTCAAAATCAAATCCAAGGAGACAAATCCTTCCTCCATAATGGCGTCGTTGTAGTTTATATCTCCTGAAGTTTGGAATTCTGGAGATCCCAAGGCGTATATTTTTTCAGAAGCATAATTCGCGGAAAGGGTGGCTTCAAAAGGGTATTCGGTATTGGTATTAAAATTTAAGGCGCCATTCACAATCCAATCAGAAGCTCCCTCCAGGCCGGTTTCGGTTAAGCCTTTGTATCTAAAAGTTCTTACAAAGTTTCCTGCGTCATCATAAACTTCCTTCAAATCTTGTTTGTGCCACATTCTTGAAGCGTTTACGTTTAATTTTAGATTAGGCCTTTCCTCACCTGAAATAAGATTTACACGGCCTTGAACTTCTAGACCGTACACTTCCGCTTTATCACCAGCATTGAAGTATGAAAACACGCCTGCTGAACCTCTATCCTGAACTTTGTTGATAGGATCTTCAATTTGTTTGTAAAATCCTGTTACGGATAGCAGTTGATCGTTTGAAGGAAAGAATTCCCACTTAAGGTCGAAGTTTGTGTTCAATGATGCATCAATGTTTGGGTTACCACGCGTAACCTGCCCTACTGGCGAAACGTATTCAAAAGGCGCAATTTCTTTGAACTCTGGAAGTGTTGTGGTATAGCTATTTGCAAAACGGAAACTGTGTTTTTCGTTTAGCGCGTATTTAATATTGAAGGATGGAAAAACCCTGTTGTACTCCTTGTTGGCACTCCCCTTTCGTCCTGCGTAGTTGTTTACATCCCAGTTTACGTCTATATTATCTTTTTGAAATCTTAAACCCGCCTGTACAGTCAATTTTCCGGTTACTCCTGTTAGGTTGGTATATCCAGCCATAGATTGTAACTCTCCATTATAAAAATCTGGAGCGAGGGTGTTTCTCTTTAAAAGGCCATTATCGAAATTTTGTTGGGTAAATATTTCTGAAATCTCGTCGATAGATTGTGGGTTGATGGCGTTAGTTACGGCTTCTTCTGCTCCAAAAAACTGGGATTCAAAATCGCGGGTTTTGTTCCTGTACGTTCCACCAATGTTTATATGGAAACGATTTTCTTCTTCGTCAAGAATTTTAATCAGATCGTTTAATCGGGCATTATATTCGGCATCTTCAATACTTTGAGTGCTTTTTCGTTGTTGAAAACCGCCTGTTCTTCCTAATTGAACGATTTCCTCATTAAAATTTACTTCGTTGCGGATACGGTTTGGCTCATCGGCACTTAAGTAATTGTAACCTGAAGCCCAATCGATTTCGTTTTTTGCTCCAATTTTGTGTTCACCACCGATTTGCGTGACGGAGAGCAAGGTTTTTTTAAGGTTTTGATCGCGAATAAATTGTGAAAGCCCTTCTTGCGGATCGGTTTCTTCGTAAATCACAGCTTCTCCAGAACGCCCGCCTTCAAACACTTCATCTTCAATTTTGTTGATCAATAAAGTGTTGAATTTGAAATCGTTGTTATCATCTGCTCTAAAACGAAGATGAAGCAATCCAGAAGTCGCTACTTCTTTACTCCACGTTGTTGCATCTGGAATTACGTCATCCAAATAGTTGGAGCGGTATTGTTTAAAAGCGCCTTCTTTATATTCAAATTCTTCCGACTGCCCAGCTGTAAAAAGTACGCTCAGTTTATCGCCTATTCTTGTACCAGCGCTTAAGGAATAGGATTTATTAATAGGAAAGTCCACAACTTCAGGACTCCAACTTTGGCCTGTAATAGCTTGGCTAGTAGGAATGCTTTGCTTGTAGAACCCGAAGGAAACATCTTGATAGGTAGCCGATACTTTAAAATTATTGAACACGCTGCTGCTCATTACATTGGTATTAACAGAGGTGCCCACGCTAGCGGTTAACAGTTTTTTTCCAGATAATTCCTTGGTTTTAATATCAATATTTCCTGAAGCCTGATCTGCAGAAATATTTGGCGAGGTGGTTTTACTCACGTCAATGCTTTCAATCAACCGCGTTGGGAAAAGGCTCAGGTTTATATTCTTTCTTTCAATATTATCTGAAGGTATGGGAAGGCCGTTTAAGGTTGTGTATAAATACCTATCTCCGAGTCCGCGGACAAATACAGCGCCACTGCCCTCCGTTTTTGATATTCCTGAAATTTTTGAAGTTGCTCCGGCAGCGTCTGAAACACCTAGCTTGGTCAATTGTTCTGCGCCGATACTTTCTTTAATGGTTGTGGCTTTTTTCTGCTCTAATAACAAAGCAACTTCCGTTTCTCGGCGTGTTACGGTTTTTATTACCACTTCATCAAGAGCTGCGGCACTGGGCTCCATCGGCACGTCAATATTTGTGACTTTCCCGGGAATTACCTTAACGTCGGGTATCTCTATCGTTTTATAACCCAAATAACTGTAAACCACGGTATAACTTCCTGGCGCTATATTATCAATGGAATACGAACCATCAATATCTGAGGTTACCCCTTTTTCTGTTCCTTTAATAAAAACATTTGCAAAAGGAAGCGGTTCATTATTATATTCAACATCGATAAGTTTTCCAGTAATTGAATTACCTTGTGCTACTACAATGGTGCCAGATAAAAGGCAAAAAATCATTATAAACAATCTCATTTATTTCGTTTTTTTATTTGCAGCAAAGAACCAATCCTAATGTTACGATATGGTTACCTTGGAATTACAGTTAGATGACCTTGGGGTTAAGTTTGTGTGCAGAAATGAAGATGAAAAAAACAAATCTGTGCGCAGGATGTGGATCGAAATCAATTTTAATACTATTGTTTAATATTTTGCAATTTGATCTTCTTGGGGAAAATTTAATGCAGTGAGGATAGTGGCGTTTACAGTTCAAACGTCTTAAATCTTATTAGCAGATTTATGCTGAAATAAGCCCTTAAATTTTTATTCTTCGAACGAATAAGAAAACTAAACTTTTCGTTTCTATAGCCTAAACCACAGACGATATCAGATTTTAATTTAATATCTGAATCTCCAGTGTATCCAACACTTAACAAAAACTTCATTAAATAATCATTCATCAAAAACAGAAAAAATCAACTTTTGCCAAAAAAAGAAATGGAACTATTTGCAGTAATTTTTGGGGCATTATTATCAGTTATGAATCCTTTTGGTACCGTACCGGTGTTTGTTGGTCTAACCAAAGAACACACTAAATTGGAACGCAATAAAATAGCCTTTTGGACTTCGGTAAATGTTTTAATAATATTATTGATCTCTTTTTTTGCGGGTAAGTTTATCCTTTCATTTTTTGGAATTACCTTAGATTCCCTAAAAATAGCCGGTGGACTCATTATAGTGTCTTCCGGTTTTGCGCTTTTAACAGGGGAATTCAATAAGCATAAAGGAATGAAAAAAAAGAGTGTACAGAAAAATATAGAAAGACGTTCTGAGATTTCATTAACTCCTTTGGCAATCCCAATGATTGCGGGACCGGGAACTATTTCATTGCTTATTGCGTATAACCAAGAATTTCAAGAGGTGGATAAAGTGCTGATAATTCTTGGAGCCGTTTTGTTATCTGCAATCTGTATTTATTTAGTTTTAAAAAGCTCGTTTTTTATTGTAAAATCCCTTGGTGCATCGGGGATTAATGCGCTCTCTAGGATTATTGGATTTATAGTTATTGCCATTGGCATAGAGCTCATAGTTTCAGCAGCGACGAGTGTTTTGAAAATTGTCTAAGACCTCCAATTCGATTTTTCTTCTGAAATATTCTTCAATAAATCCTCTTCCAAACTTTCATTCCAGTCAACATCTTCTTCGTTAATCTTTCTATATTAAAAAATAATTTTCCTCTAAATGTTGATATTTAATACTTTATGGGTGTTTTTTATCATAAATAATAATTTAAAAATATCCATTAAAATTTAAATACCTTAGTGATTGCGGATTATTGCACCTATCTTTTACCTGAAAACTGTTATTATGCAAACTATACTTGCTCATTCCATCCCTTTAAAATTAGTTATTCAAGATCTAGCCAAGGGATTTGGCGTTTCCTTCCATCAAAATTGCAATGAATATAGTTTGACCCTACCATCCACTTATGGCGAAGGCAGCATTACGGGAATTGATTTGAATGACGGCCTGGGATTAATCTTCTACGATTGCACTTTTTATGAGGCTATCCAGATAAAATTCAGTGTAAATGAAATTCATCCTCTTAAATTTCTATTCTGTGAATCTGGAACCATCTCCCATCAGTTTGAAAATCAAACGAGTTGGCATGTTATGGAAATTCTGGATAATATGATAGTGGCAAGTGATGAAAAGAACGGCCATGTACTGCGGTTTGAGGCGGGCGTAAAAACTGTAGTGAACAGTCTTGAAGTAAATAGAGCGGAATTTGTTTCGAATAAAGATTGTATCCTAAAAACTTTGGGAGAAAAATCCCAGGAATTATTTAGAGACACCACCGCCTCAAAATCCTTTTATCACCACAGTAATTATAGTGTGAAAATGGCGGATCTTTTTATAGAATTTCACGAGTTTCAAGAAGAAGAATTTTTAAGAAATTTGTTTTTGGAAAGTATTGCTTCCGAGATTTTGATCTATCAAATTTTGCAGTACAATGACGATATCGCGCTTCCGGAAAATAAAACAGTTCTGCGAAAATCTGAAATTAAACTGATTCAAGAGGCTGCAGCCTTGATTGACAACAATATTCTTAATTTTCAATCGGTCCAACACTTGGCAAATCAAGTGGGCATCAACATAAATAAATTGCAGAACGGGTTTAAGGAAATATATAGAAAAACCGTAAACATGTATGTGCAGGATAGTAGATTGGATTTGGCAAACAACCTTCTTAAAAACACAGATAGCTCTATTTCGGAAATTGTTTACAAAATTGGACTGTCCAGTAAAAGTTACTTTTCAAAAATTTATAAAAATAAATATGGATGTTCCCCTTCAGAAATAAGAAAGAAGAATTAAGCTGGCCAACGATAGATATTACTTTTCGTTTTTATTTCTGATCTGTTTCCCAATGGTAGATACCGGGCATTTATATCTGTTTTCAAGGTGGGATGCAATATTCTCAATATCGTTTTCCGCAAAGCCTTGATGTAATTTTTGAATCCCCACACACTCTTGTGGATCTAACCAAAATCCAGTAATTTCCTTAAAATTTTCATCCCATATATTTTTCGGAATCTCGTCCGGTCTTATTGGATTTTCCTGACCCTTCTCAAAATGATTTATTAAATTCTCCAATGAATTCTGAAGTTCATCCGCAGTCTGAAGTGTTATTTTAGCATTGATATGGACAGCTGAATAATCCCAAGTTGGAATATCTGGATCCTGATACCAAGAGGAAGAAATATATGCATCTGGACCTTTGAAAATAGTGAGCATTTCATTTCCTGAATTCAAAAATTGACACATGGAATTATGGTTTGCTAAATGTGCGTATAATCTAAAATTTTCCGGTGTACATTCAACCATAACTGGAACATGTGTTGCCAAAAGGCGATCGCCCTGTAGGATCAAGGTGGCAAATGGGTATTGTTTTATAAAGTTATAAATGAATAATGAGTCGTTGTTCTTATATTTTATTGGTTGATACATCTAAAATGAAATTTACTAACTCCCTAAAATTACTGAACTTAGTTTAATGATACATTTTTTCCCAATGATATTTAAATCTCCTAAAAAGCTACAGCAGTATAAGTCGGGAATAAAAAAGGCCCTCATCAACGTGAAGGCCTAATTTTTTATTGAATTGATCTTGAAGAATCTTTTGGCTATTCTTCTTCCTGCCAATTGTCTCCTCTTCTTGTAGGATCTTGATTGCGTTGGTTTTCGGAGACATTTCTATCGTTGCTTCCTACGCCTGGATTCTGTGCATTTTGCTGTTGTTGTCTTTGTGAATCTTCCCACTCACGGTTTTGTTGTTGCTTGCGTGGATCATTTTCCTGTTGACCTGGTCTTTCATCCCATTGGCGCTGTTGGTTTTGCATATCAGGATTATTCTGATTGCGGGTTTGATCACTTTGATTTCTCTGATTTTGATTTTGATCCTGATTCCATTGATCTTGGCTTCGTTGGTCATGACTACCTTGATGTTGGCTTCGTTGGTCTTGACTTCCTTGTTGCTGGCTTCGTTGGTCCTGACTTTGTTGACTTCTTTGATCTTGGTTTCGTTGATTTTGATCATTTCTTTCTTGTGTGCTCATAACAATAAAATTTAAGATTAATAATTTTTGCTTCCATAAACTTAGTAACTCATTCATACATAAAGCTCAATGGTAACAGTTTATTAATACTTAATTCTAAATACTTTAACTAAGAATATTCATTTGCGTCATTCGTGGGTCTTATAATGTTAATTGCTAAATGATTTTTAGATTTGTTTCAGAAGTAATTTGAAAGGGACTTGAGTGTGAAGAAATAGATTGTCATTCCAACTTAAATACTCTTCTCAGTTTTCTGTTCCTCTGCAAATCTGGGATCGGGTATTACGGGAACTTTTAAAATTTGCTCCGTAGTAATTGCATAATAGCCCAAATCTTCTGTCACTACTCCTTGTATCCAATATATTCCCAAGCCATTAAGAGCGTATTTTTCTTCTATTTTTGGAAATTGCACACTATCAAAACAAATTCCTTCCTTATCCAAAAAGGTAGAAAAAGCCATATAATCTCCTTTTGAAGTTTTGGTGTTTTTGGAAGTTATAAGTTTTCCTAAGATAGCAATCCTTTTCCCTACGTTGGCCTGTAAATCTTTAGCAACTGTATTTGGATAGTTGCCCGGACGAATTAAAGAGAAATCATTTTGAAGAGTAAAACCTAATAATTCTAAGTTATCGTAAGCATTGATTATTGAATTTCCTCTCAATACAGGCAATTCATAATTCAATTTCTTTGCCTTAAACAATTGTGCTTGTTCACTCTTTGCTTTTTGCGCACCATCGTTTAAATGTGCGTTCCACATCAATCTTTGCTTAATGGGTTCAAAAGATCGAAATGCATTAATACGTATCAGTATCATAAGTTGCTCCAATCCAATTTTGCAACGCTCAATAAAATCATCAAAATCTTTAAAGTCTCCATACAATTGACGCTCATTTAATATGCGCTGAACACTTCTATTTTCAAGGTTCTTTAGCATTCCAAATCCTAAATAGACTGTTTTACCTTTTATACAGTTTCCGTGATCGCTATTGTTTATACATGGAGTTTCTACCCTTCCGCCGCAGCGAATTATTTCGTTGATATAGGTGTCTAGATTATAGAACCCACCGCCATTATTAAGGACAGCCGTCATAAATTCCAAAGGGAAATATTTTTTCAGGTATAGACTTTGGTAACTTTCCACCGCATAGGAAGCGGAATGTCCCTTTGCAAAAGCATATCCTGCAAACGCTTTTATTTGATCCCAAACCTCTTCTATCACTTTGGGCGTATACCCTTTTTCCGTACAGTTTTCGTAAAATTTCTTTTCTAACGCATCAAATTGTTCCTTGCTTCTTCCCTTTCCACTCATTCCTCTTCGCAATACGTCTGCCTCGGCAAGGCTGAGGCCTGCAAAATAATGCGCCACCTTAAGTACGTCCTCCTGATAAACCATTACTCCATAAGTGTCTTTCATGATTTCTAAAAGCACGGGATGGGCCTCTTCTCTTTTCTCTGGAAAACGATGTCTTTCAATATACGCGTTCTTCATACCTCCATTGGTTACGCCGGGTCTAATAATGGAGCTAGCTGCCACCAATCCCAGATAATCCTGTGTTTGCAATCGCGTCATTAAAGTACGCATGGCAGGAGATTCTACATAAAATACGCCCATACAATCTCCCGTCTTTAATAACTCATTGATTGCCGGATCATTTTTAAATGGTTCCACATCTTCTATATCCAGCAATTTCGCATCGGGCTGATTTTCTCTTACGAGAGCTATGGCATCTTTTATTTTAGAAAGTCCTCTCTGTGCTAAAATATCGAATTTAAATATTCCCACTGCCTCAGCTATATGCATATCTATTTGTAAGGTCTGAAATCCTTTCGGCGGCATAAAGGTAGCACAGTATGCCTGCACGGGTTGTTTCGTAATCACTATTCCTCCCGAATGCACACTGAGGTAATTTGGAAATCCATGGATCAATTGTCCATATTTGGTTACCAGCTTAAAATAATAATCGTTTTTTCCATTTCTAACCTTGCTCTTCAGAAAATCATCAATCTCTGCTTTTGGCAGCCCGAATACTTTTCCCAACTCCCTAACAACGGCTTTATACTGAAAGGTGACATAGGTTCCCATCAATGCAGTATGGGGAAATCTTTCAAAAATATATCGGGTAACGTCATCGCGATCTTTCCATGAAAAATCAATATCGAAGTCCGGGGGCGATGATCGGTAAAGATTGATAAAACGTTCAAAATAAAGATCCAACTCTATGGGATCTACGTTGGTGATACCCAATATATATGCCACCACACTATTGGCTCCACTTCCTCTACCTATATATGGATACTCATTTTTGACTGCATATTGTAGAATATCATAATTGATAAGAAAATACGATACAAAATCCATTTGCTGAATGGCGTCCAATTCTCGTTTTATGCGGTCTGTAATATGCTTGTTTAACTGTTTATACCTTTTATGTTTCCGTTGGTTGACCAAAGAAAGCAATAATTCAAAATCTGCTTCTTTAGATTCCAAATAGGTTGTTTGGTTTTGATTTTCCCGCTCATCTCCATACTTAAATCTTATGGTACACTGCTCCATAAGGTGTTGGGTGTTTTCCAATATATGCTCAAAATCCTCAAATATTTCGCGAAGTTCCAATATCGAATACATTTTATCTTTGCTACTTCCCTGCTCAGTTTCGGGCAATTTGCTAAGGATAATATTATGGTCTATACATCTTAGAAGTCGATGGATATTGATATGGGTCTGATTGCAAAATGTTACCGGTTGTAGCAATACCAATTTTTTATGGAATTTCTTTAAATGTGAAAATTTCAATTTATTGAGATCCGCTACCGAAATGCCTATATACCAATCTGGCGCAAAACTTTCCATCTCATATTCCAATACTTTTTCAAAGGGAAGTATACAGATCACATCTTTAAAAGAAGGTGGCACTTCTGGAAATACACTTTGAGAATGTAAATGCTTGGTCAAAAGTTGATTTATCTCTGAAAATCCGGAATTGTTTTTTGCTAAACACACATAACAACGTGTATTGCCATTGCGTATATCTGCTCCAACTATCGGTCTTATTCCCTGTTTGGGAGCTTCTTTGATAAATTCCAAACAAGCACTGGTACTATTAATATCTGTCAATGCCATTTCATTTACCATATTGCGTTTGGCCAATTCCAATAACTGTGGTACCGAAAGCACCCCATATCGTAGGGAATAATATGAATGACAGTTTAAATACATTATTGATTTCTGTGTGCAAGAAGAACGGGCGGTTCACCATCGAATGGGTTTCTACCCGATATTACAGATTTCACATCTAAGGTTGAAGCTTTCATCACACTTTCCGCACCAAAGCGATTACGGATTTTATCCAACGATTTATAAAGACCCAAAATCTTTACATTATCATCAAACAAGTTGATCTGATAATGTCCACCCACAAGATGTGTGAATTTTACGCCGATCAACCGCACTAAAATTCTGCGATCATAAAGCTTATTGAAAAGTTCCATTACGGCCGGTCTCAAAATATGGTCAGCACTCGTATATGGAATCCGTATTTGTTTATTATAAGTCTGAAAATCTGAATAGCGAATTTTAACTGAGACGCATCCGGTCATTTTATCTCCCAAACGCAACTGATAACACAATGTATCCACCATAGCGGTTATAGTGTCCCGCAGCTTTTGCACATCTATTGTGTCCATATGGAAGGTCCGTTCATTGCTGATTGATTTTCGTTCGCAATATGGAATTACGGGAGAATTGTCGATACCGTTCGCTCGGTTCCAAATGGTGTGTCCATTTTTCCCCAATACAGCGACCAACATTTCTACGGGCATATCCTGGATCAACTTAACCCTATCTATTCCCATATGGATCAAAGTCTGGGCGGAGGCTTTTCCTATCATAGGAATTTTCCGAATAGCCAAAGGGCCCAAAAATTCCTTTTCGTAACCGTAGTCAATCTTTAGCTGGTTGTTTGGCTTGGCTTCCCCAGTTGCTACTTTGCTGACAATCTTGTTTTGGGAAAGTCCGAAAGAGATGGGAAGGCCCGACTCTTTAATAATACGTCTGCGAAGCTCGGAAGCAAATTTATAGTTGCCAAAAAAACGATCCATTCCCGTTAGATCCACATAGAATTCATCTACACTAGTTTTTTCATATAAGGGAACAGTATCTCGGATTATATCGGTGATAAGGCTGGAATACTTCATATAGGTGCTGGCGTTACCGCGAATAACAATTGCTTGGGGACATAGTTGCCGTGCCATTTGCATAGACATTCCAGAACGCACTCCAAATCTTCGAGTTTCATAACTACAGGCAGCAACTACTCCACGTTGTCCTGTACCTCCTACCAATACAGGTTTCTTGAGTAATTCGCTGTTAAGCAAACGCTCTACTGAAACAAAAAAGGTATCAAGATCTAAATGTAATATTGATTTTTCCATCAACACAAAAATATGGAATATTTCCATTAATATGGATTTATTCCAACTATAAAGATATTAACACCTTTTCGAAAAGGCTTAAAAAACCACGATTTTTAATAAGCTTAACATTTCATGTTAAACATGATATAAAGACTACAACATATTTTAATCCAATTACTAACTTCGAAGCATATTAACACTAAAAACATCAAATTATGGTACGTTGGATTATTATTTTCCTAGTTATTGCAATAATTGCTGCTATTTTCGGATTCGGAGGCATTGCTGCTGGAGCTGAAGAAATTGCAAAAATTATTTTTTACATCTTTATAGTTTTATTGGTATTAAGCTTACTATCAAGTTTATTTAGAAAATAATGGAATTTGGAAAAAAACTACTACAAAACCCGAACTTTAATTGCAGTTCGGGTTTTTTGATGGCTAGATTCTAGGGAATAATCCACACATTTTCGTAATAAGTTTAGAGAGCTTCAGCTTCCAAGGAAACACTGTAAGGATATTCGAAATTTTTTAGATCGCTCCCGCTCAACCATAAATTTCTATCACGTGTCTCCAAAATAATTGGCATCCTCTTTTTATTATTATGTATTTCCGCCATTAATTCATTGGCGTGGGTAGTTGCTATTGTATATGAAATGATCTCCTTCCCCGTTTGTGGATTTTTCCATGTACTGTAAAATCCGGCAAAACCAAAAATTTCTTGATCTGTGGGTTTAATGATATATTTTTGTTTTTCTTTCCCTTTGGCGTCCATCCATTGCCATTCATAAAAAGCATTGGCAATAACAATACACCTATTGGTAACCGAGTTTCGAAATGCAGGTTTATTGGCAGCCGTCTCTATCCGCGCATTCAAAGTCATTTTTTTAATCTTATCATCTTTGGCCCAGAAAGGAATTAACCCCCAATTGGCCATCGCAATATGCCCTCTATCCTCATCTAGAACAACTGGATTGAGGGCGAAAGAAAATCCGTTGATTTCTTCTTGAGGTGTATATAAATCTGCTTCGTAAAATTCTGCATCAAACTCTTTTTCTATTGAATTTATGGCTGAAGTCAATTTGGTATGGTAACACATAATAATTTTTGATCGATGAAATTATAAAAACATTTACAAAGCCTAATGGATAAAGTTTTCCATGCTATAATCTTAAAAGCAAAGAAATTATTAGCTAAAATCAAACCCAAAATCAAGATCTATTTTATTGGGTTTTATTGCGTCGGCAGGCTTTTTATAAGTTCCGTAAGGACTTTCTTGGGTTACCAGCTCCTCGGGAAGATCTTCCAAAAAATAAGCACTGTTTATCTCTTCTCCAGAAGTTAGATCTGCATCATTATGATATGCATTTAAGGAATCTGTTGTTCTGGTAATTATCAGTTCATTTTTAGCTCTGGTAAGGGCAACGTATAGCACGCGTCTTTCTTCTTCTATCTCTTCCATGCTTCCCAAACTATAAGATGAAGGATACGTTTTTGGAGAAACATTCAGCACAAAACATACATCTGCCTCAAGCCCCTTTGCAGAATGGACCGTAGAGATGATAACATGATCCTGATGTTCGGTAGTTTTTATCAACGAGCCTTCCAAGGTTGGTGTTCCACCCAGACCTGTGGAATTATCCAGAATTCCTTCAGTTATAAATTCCCCTAGATTTGAATAATTATCTGCCAACATTTCTAAAACTGGAAAATCTCCCTTTCGCTTCTCGTGCCAATCTTTAGGATACTTAAAAGCCAAATCCAATTCCATTTCCTTATAAAGGGAAGACACGGCTAGTTTCACATTGTTTTTATTTAATGCGACGGCATCATAATAGGCTTTTATGGTTTTCCCTTCTTCTCCTGGAATTATACTCGCTAAAACATCTCCTGTAATTTCCGAAGTATCCGTACTTAGAATTTCACGTAAATAATTGGTCGCTCGCACCTCTCCAATTCCATGAATAAACGTGAGATATCTCATCCATGCAATCTCATCCATCGGATTATTTATCACTCTTAAAATGGCGACCACATCCTTTATATGTGCCGATTCCAGAAATTTTCTGCCGCCATAGGTTTCATAAGGTATTTTCTTCTGAAGAAATACCGCCTGAAGCGGTTTTGTATAATATTGGGAACGGCTTAAGATTAGAAAATCTGAAAAACTCTTTCCGCCCTCACTAAAATCCTTTAAAATCTTCTCGGCGATATAATTAGCTTCCTCAAATTGATTGGCTACATTTAGAATAATTGGTTTCTTCCCTGCGCCTCTATGTGCATTAAGTTTTTTGTTATATACAATGGGGGATTTCTCCAGCAACCAATTGGAAATATCCAGAATTTCTTGGGTAGAGCGATAGTTTTTGTCCAACTTTTTTACTTCGGAATCGTTCACGCGATCTGTAAAAGAATGTACATTTTTAAAATCTGCTCCCCGAAAAGAATAAATGGACTGCGCATCATCTCCCACACAAAACAGATTACAGATATTTTCAAATGGCGCCAATAAAAACCATTGCAACGGATTTGTATCCTGCATTTCATCTACCAGAATATGTTCGTAAGCTTTGGACAGAATTTTCCGCGCTGCTTCATCCTTATTTAGTCTGTTCCCAACTACCAAGAGCAAATCGTCGTAATCCAAATATTTCTGACGAATCTTAAGACTTTGATATTCCTTGATCAATTGTTCAAGAACAAGTCGCAACTCTTCAATTTCTTCGTTGATTTCAGGATCAACTTTTCCATTGAACATCTGAATGCGAATAGTTTCTGAAAGGTTGATTCGCGTATTTCTAGCGAATGAAAACAGATCTAAAATTTTCTGGGGCTTAATTCGCATTTTGCCATAAACTGCTTTTTCATTTCCCCAGGCCATTTTCATCAGGCTTAGCTGATCATCGGAATCTATTACTGTATAATTGGAAGCTCCAAAGAGGTTGGGAAAATTGGTGATAAGTTGGTTGCACCAACTGTGAAATGTAGATCCGTTTAATGCCTGCGCATTCTTTCCGGGAATTCCAGCTTTTACACGTTCCACAATTTCACTTGCTGCCCGTTTTGTAAACGTAAGAATCTGAATTTTCTCTGCGGGCACTCCACTTTCAATGAGGTGCGCAGCTCTTCCAACTATTGTCTTGGTCTTGCCCGTTCCAGCACCGGCAAGCAACAACAAATGTTTTCCTTTAAATTCTACTGCTTCTTTTTGTTCTTTATTATATAAATCCAAAGTAATTAATTTTTTGGTTTAAAGATAATCGATATATATCTAATTTTGGAAATATTCCATAAATTTGTCCTTTTTCCAAAGAAAGTCCCTAATGAAAGTTGCATTCATTTCCCTAGTTGCCTCAGGCAACAACCTAAGTCGTTCCAAAATGATAAACCTATCAATTCTTGTGAGGGAAGATGGGCACATCATTTCAGAATTTGACGATTACATAAAGCCCGTCCCGCATTTATCAAAGGCAGAAAAAGATATTTTGCCATTCGATTATAGTTTTTTAAGGAACGCATCTCCGCTTTGCGACCTTACTTTTCCAATCATAGATCTTCTTGAAAATGCGCAAACTGTTTTCCTCGATAAATTCTCGGAAAGAGTTTTCAAAAAATCTTTTAAAGAAATTGGATATCCTATTGGCGGCGCAACCTTTATACTTGAAAAAACTTTTAAAAATTTATTTAAACTGAAAAAGGATTTCAATTTGAATATGGCTTTAAGTCAGCTCAAAATTGATCAGGCAATTACAAGTAACTTGGGTCGGTGTAAGGCGATGGAAAAGATATTTTCAAAATTAGAGGATAATATTTCCGAGCCAATCCCAATTTCTAAAACCCATCTAGATTCTAACGTTGATTTCTCTAATTTACCTCACAACCCGGGTGTTTATTTTTTCAGAAATAAGGAAGGGAATACGATTTATGTTGGAAAAGCGAAAAATATTTCAAAAAGAGTGAGAAGCCACTTCAATAGTACACTGGCATTCGAACGAAAACTATGCTCCCAAACATCTATGATAGATTTTGAAGAAACCGGGAACGAAACAATTGCCCTGCTCTTGGAATCCTACTATATAAATCATCTAAAACCCAAGCAAAATTCGCAACAAAAAGAAATCATCAATCCTTATATTATCACTTCCAAAAAAGATTCAAAAGGTATCTTAAGAATTCAGGTGTTGCAAAAATTATATTTGGATAGTGAAAATGAATTCTACTATAACCGGGACTCGGTTTTAAGCAAAGTATCTGAAATTCAGCGAAAGTTCAACTTATGTAAAAGGTATACAGGCCTTGAACGAACCTCTACAAAATGTAGCGATCCTGTTTTTTGCAAAGGCATTTGTGAGAATAAGGAAGACAAAGAAATTTATAATGCACGCGTACAAACTGCACTCGATTTTATCTTTGCCCAAAGACCAAGTTATATCATAAAACTAAAGGGAAGATCGGCTTTTGAGGAGGCTCTAATTTTGGTCAAAAACGGTCTCTATCAGGGCTTCGGATATATCGATTCGGGCACCTGTATCAATTCATTAGAAGATATTGAAGGATTTGTGAAGCACTTTCCCCACACGTACTTTACCTCAAGAATCTTGGACCAATTTTTTAAAAACTATAAAAACAGCTCGCAAGAAGTATTCAAATTGGCTATATAAAAAAATCCGCTTTCCAGATTTCAACAATCGAAAAACGGATTTTTATTAAATAATAGAATCAACATTAAACAGGAACTTGCTCGGCTATAGCTCTGCGATCCCAATTTCTATGATTTTGGATTGCCTTTTTAAAAGCATTTGGCTCACCATTTATAAAAACTGCTTTGTCATCTGTATGTTGTCCCGCAAAAGTGGTCTTTAAAAACTCTTCTCCTGCCCCATCTACAGCAATTGCTTTACAATGCTTAAATGCTTCGTTGACGAATTTGGTGAATTTTGCTTCCTTTTTTAAAGAATCTATAGATTTATTTCCACCGGGAATGTAAACGGCATCAAAAAGCACACTTTCTGTAGTCATGATGGCTGCATCTACCTTGTGCTCCATATTTTCATCGCACATAATCGTTCCGCCATGTGGGGATACAATTTTAAAAATAGCCCCTTCCTTCTTTAAAGCCGATGTCATCTTTTCTAAATTTTTCATACTGAACCCGTCTGCTGCCAATACCGCAATTTGCCGTGTCGCAACACTGTTGAATTTAGTATTCGCCTGACTTAAAGCGGGAGATTTATCCAGATAATTCTTTTTAGGTCCAGGCTGATGCTTACTTACATCTGCATCGGCACCAATGGATTGGTTAATGGGCTGATCTATTTGTTGCGGCACCTTCATTCCCAAACCCTTTGCAACATTTTTGGCTAATTCACTATCAATTTGATCAACCATATATAACATTCTAGCCTTAATGTGATCCATTTTACATTTACCTAATTCAAATATATAGGCATCGGTAACATGCTCTTGCTCCCATTTTGCCAAGCTTCTATAGAAAAGTGCAGGTTGTGAAAAATGATCGCTAAAACTCGCACTACGGGTTCGGACTTTTTTGGCATCAATACGTTCCTCATAACTTCCAAACGCACCTTCAGACATTTTAGATAAATGTGGACATCCTCCACTAATGGTATTAGGAAAATATGCGGTCTGTCCTTTGGGGATTTCCATTTGCATATGGCCATCGCGTTGATTGTTATGTCCCGGAACTATGGGCCTGTTTATAGGTATTTGATGGAAATTAGGACCGCCTAATCTTGAAAGTTGAGTGTCTCGATAGGAAAACAACCGACCTTGCAATAACGGATCATTGGTGAAATCTATTCCCGGAATTATATGCCCTGGAAGAAATGCCACTTGTTCTGTTTCCGCAAAGAAATTGTCCGGGTTTTTATTTAAGGTCATTTTTCCGATTATTTTAACGGGTACCATTTCTTCTGGGATCAGTTTTGTAGGATCCAACAGATCAAATTCAAACTTATGCTCATCGGCATCGGGAATTATTTGTACGCCGAATTCCCATTCGGGAAAATGTCCGCCATCTATTGCTTCCCAAAGATCTCTTCTGTGAAAATCGGAATCGGCGCCACTTATCCTGACGGCTTCATCCCAAGTTACTGAATGCACTCCCAACATGGGCTTCCAATGAAACCTTACAAAATGAGATTCTCCCTTATCATTTATAAAACGATAGGTATGGATTCCGAAACCTTCCATCATTCTAAAACTTCTAGGAATAGCTCGATCGCTCATGGCCCAAATTTGATTGTGCAATGTTTCGGTTGCATGAGATACAAAATCATAAAATGTGTCATGCGCCGAGGCCGCTTGAGGAATTTCCATATTGGGTTCCGGTTTAACGGCATGAACCAAGTCTGGGAATTTCATGGCATCCTGTATAAAAAATATAGGCATATTATTGCCAACTAAGTCCCAGGTGCCTTCTTCTGTGTAGAACTTGGTAGCAAATCCTCTTACATCACGTGCCAAATCTGTAGATCCTTTTGATCCTGCAACCGTAGAAAACCTAACGAACATTGGAGTCTTTCTGGAAGTATCATTAAATATTGCAGCTTTTGTATATTGAGGAATTGCCTCATAAAGTTCAAAATACCCGTGCGCACCGCTTCCTCTGGCATGAACAATTCGTTCTGGAATACGTTCATGATCAAAATGGGTTATCTTTTCTCTTAATAGAAAATCTTCCAAAAGAGTTGATCCACGCTCGCCAGATTTTAAGGAGTTATTGGTATCATTCACCTTTAAACCTTGATTTGTCTTCATGGTGGAGCCATCAATTTCCCAGGTATCGCCTTTGAGTTGGTCAATCTTTTTGTTAGTTGTCTTATCGGATTTCTTTTTCTCTTTCATAATGGAATTTTTGAAATTAAATATTATGTCTCCTTAAAATTAAGGTTTTTACGCAATACGAGAACTAACAAAATATCAATATTCTACCCCAGGACAATGTTAATTTACAAATACATTTGATTTTAACTATTTTACATAACAAACCATACTTAGAACACAATATTTATATTGTTCTTGTTATTTTCTAAAATTTGCCGCTATGATGCTTTTTTGATCTTAATCATAACACTATTAATCTCAATTAGTTAAAACAATATTAAACCACTATCAACAAGTTCTTAAAACGTCGCAGATAGAAAATGCTTCTCCATAACTTCACAAAAAAATTATTATGGATTCAACGGCTACATCACTAGATTCACCAGATTATTTACAGGAAATCGATCAGAAGTTTCAGAATTTTATTCTGGAGGAAAATCATCCTTGCATTATGGCAAATACGGTTTTTTCCATGAAGGATTACGAATTGAAAGTTTATGAAAAGCTTGGCTCCAAAGCTACGGCGACAAGTTTATTGGAAGATCTTAAAGGTTATATCGATGCGTATAATTTTAATGATAATAAATTCAAATCTTTTATCGCAGTTTTTCCCAATGCCGCTATAGTTTCCGAAATAGAGTTTGAAAATTTATTGTGGCGACAGTTGCAATTTATTCATGATAAGGACAAGAAGGCTTGGGATCATAGAGTTAGTAAAGATCCTGAAGACGATAATTTTAGTTTCAGCATTGCTGGACGCGCTTTTTATGTAGTGGGAATGCATCCCAAAAGCTCGCGATTGGCAAGACAGGCGCCTTTTGCCACATTGGTATTTAATCTCCATTGGCAATTTGAGAAATTGCGTGAAATGAATGCATATTATAAAGTGCGCGATAAAATACGGGAGCGCGATGCCGAATTACAAGGTAGTATAAATCCGGTTCTCGAAGATTTTGGACAGGATAGTGAGGCAAAACAATACAGCGGCAGAAACGTGGGCGACGCTTGGAAATGTCCATTTCATTCGAAATAATATCAACATTTGAGGATTCACAATAATAATTAAGAGTACACATTAATGATTCATAAAATAGAAAAACAAACTGGGGCGGCATTTGAGCTTAAAAAAGGCCAAAAACTGAAAGTCATAGATCCCTTGGGAAGTCAGGTGAGTGATATGGTTTTATTTAACGCGGATGACAAACGCGAAAAAATCTCTTCAGGCAAGACCTTAGATTTTGAAGAGACCATTTTGATTACACAAGGACATTTTTTATGGAGCAATAGAAGTAATAAAATGATGGAAATTCTGGAGGACACCAATGGTAGGAATGATTTTCTACTTGCCCCTTGTAGTCCCGAAACATTTGAAATAATGTATGACTATAAAGGATATCATCCCAGCTGTTTCGAAAATTTGTACACTAATCTTAAGCCGTTTGGAATTGAACCTGATGATGTTCCCACGGCATTTAATGTATTTATGAACGTGCAATTTGCCGCCGATGGAAAATTGAGTGTTTTACCTCCATTAAGCAAACCTGGAGATTACGTTATATTTAAAGCTGAAATGAATCTTATTGTAGCGCTTACTGCCTGCTCTGCAGAAGACAGTAATGGGGGAAGCTTTAAACCCATCCATTATGAAATTTTAGAATAATTGCAATGTCGTCTGTTATTTAACCTATCTGATCACAACTTTAGTAGCATTAAAAATAATTAATGTCTCTATAGCTTCCCGAATTCTATTTTTTTGCAATCAAACTCAATTAGATTAGAGCCAAATCGAATTTAGCATCTAGATCATTTTTAAAATAACTTCACTATAACAACGTAATCTTTGAATATTTGCTTGAATTTCATCGCTTTAACCATCATTTAACCTTAGCTTAACCGCGCTTTCACATTTTCCAAACCTTATTCTGTTATCTTTATATCATCAATAATAAGAAAAAAGTTTAACCTAAAATCAAAATACTATGAGTTCATTTTCAGACAAAGTAAAAGGTAATTGGAATATTGCTAAAGGAAAATTAAAACAACAATGGGGCGACCTTACAGATGATGATCTAGATTATACAGAAGGTAAGGAAGATGAGTTGAAAGGACGCATCCAAAAGAAAACTGGTCAAACCAAAGAACAAATCAACAAGTTTTTTGACGATATGAAGTTTGACTAAATATTATCAAATTGCTATGATAAAGAAAGAAATCCCGCCATTTGCGGGATTTTTTCATATATACATCCAAAAAAAAATAACAAATCTTAAGTTGTTTAAAAGAATTTAAATTTAATTTCCTTGGGCATAAAATGAACTGCGCTAAAATCTGTTTTGGCTCTAATTTGATGCCTGATTTCAGGTGGCACAATTATACAATCACCAGCTTTCAGTAATTGCTCTTCTCCTTTCATATTAAAAATACATTGACCCTCCTGAACAAAGAGAATTGATTCCAAGTTGGCAGTGTGTTCAGGCAATAAATCACCTTCACTTGCTCGCATTTCTTTAGCTACCAAATTATCTCCAGATGCCAATTGCCTTACCTGAGGATTAGTTACCTCTTCCATAACTTTTTATTTTAAATTATAATTCTGCATTCCATCAAGATAAGCAAATCAAAAGAATTTTCAAACGATGTCAACAACGATCTTGCGTATCTGTTATTTAACTGGAGATAAAATTATACAACAAAAAACACGCTCCTTTTTGATAGTATGTATGTCCGCTCTTGAAATCGAAAAAAGTAACTACCTTGCGCCCTCAAATTTTGATTATAAATGGGCACGTGGTTCGCAATTCTCCCACGTTAAAAAACTAAGAAAATTTATGTCCAAGAAAAAAAACCAGCTCGCACTATTCCTGGTCGGGTTTCATATTCTCATTGTTGCATCAAGCAACTATCTAGTTCAGTTTCCTATAAATGTTTTTGGATTTAAGGCCACTTGGGGTGCCTTTACTTTTCCCTTTATTTTTCTGGCCACAGATCTCACTGTTCGTCTTTTTGGAGCACAGTTGGGCCGACGTATTATTTTTTTCGCAATGCTACCGGCCTTGGTGGTTTCCTACCTAATTACCGTTGGGTTTCGCGGAGGTTTATGGCTCGGATTGGAATCGTTTCTCAGCTTTGATTTATTTGTAGCCCGCATTGCTATAGCCAGTTTTGCAGCGTATGTAGTAGGACAAATTCTAGATATCTATGTATTTAATAAGCTTAGGCAGCATAAACAATGGTGGCATGCGCCGATGGCATCAGGTGTATTTGGAAATTTTATGGATACCTTGGTCTTTTTTACGATTGCTTTCTATAAAACATCAGACAGTTATCTTGCAAACAATCTCGTGGAGATAGCTACCGTAGATTATATATTTAAAATTAGTATCAGCGCCCTATTTTTTCTGCCCCTCTATAAAGTGCTTTTGAACGAAATTATGAAAAGAATACACAGAAGTAAAATATTATAATACCTTTAAATACGACCACTAATTTTATCTGTTTTGCAGATAGCAATAAGATTTCCTATTTCATTTTCTGAAATAAATAAAAGACTACACCCCCAATAAAATAACAAACCACATCCCAGACATCGCCAGTATAACGATAAGACTGGTGTGGAAGATAGTATTCAAAAGCAACAGAAAATAAGACTACTAAACTTAGGATGGTGAGAATATCTAGGCGAATGCATTTGTCTTTTTTAACCCACCAAACGGCATGTAGACATATTGTGGCAATCATGGGAATGGCAAGAAAGTCATTAAGATGGTGGAAAACCCAACTTGGACCCGAAATCGATAGGAATTTTAAAGTTTGCACACCCAAAAATACGACCCAGGACAGAAATACATATATATGTAAATTCTTCAAAGGAAGCCCGCGCATCATATAAATAGAAGGGAAATTAACCATGCAATAAAGCCGCCCACTACCACCACAATCATCCACACAGAATACAAGACATAATAGATTCCACGAAGCAAGAAGAATCTGCTTGTCTTCCATCGTTCTAAAAACGGTAACTTCTCCTCAATTTCGGATTCTAATACTGACTCGGGGATTACGTTCTTGGCTTTATTTTTGTTGGAAGATGATGTTTCAGTAGCCTTAAAACTAGAATCATCATTTTGCCTAACGTTATTTTTTTGTTGTGGCATCTCAATGAAATATGTCTTGCAAAGGTATCAATTAATAAATTGTCGCTTTGCTGCGTAAGGAAGGGGTCAAGATTCTTGGTAATAGTGTAAACTTCATTAATTGAATATTTCAATAGTGGAATTCCATATCTCAATAAGAGGAATGGCATCGATTAAGTATAATTTCATAATTTCGCGCCCTAGTTTTTATGAAGTTCATTAAATTTGAACCATTCGAAATTAAAGTTTTAAAAGTTTATTTCTAAAATTCAGCTATTTTAAAAATAAACCGTTAATCGTTTGTATTCAGACAGTTTAAATGAGATGTATTTTAGTAAAATCAATCAGTTTTCTTTAAAATTTCTTTTAATGCCTTTTCAAGAATTAAATTGTAATTTGCACTTATTAACCACCATCTTCAAAAAATTGATAATCAATACTTTAAATTTTAAAACCGCTATTTAAGCTTCTGAAAATAGCTTTTGACTTCAATAAATCTTCGATTATGCGTACACCTTTTTATATTATATCAACTGCTGCGTTGATAATAACATTTGGATTGGCCTATTATTTAAGTTCCAATTGGTATGTGGTTTTTGGAATAGTAGTTTTAATAACTATTCTGGGATATTATGATATTTCACAGACCCGACATACCATTATGCGCAATTATCCTGTTTTGGGAAGATTGCGTTATGTATTGGAAGAATTACGTCCAAAAATGTATCAGTATTTTATAGAATCTGATATTGACGGGCGTCCATTTAACAGAGTAGATCGTTCCACAGTTTACCAAAGAGCGAAGAGAGTACGTGATACCATTCCTTTTGGGACCCAATTAGATGTTTATGCAGAAGGGTACGAATGGATTTGCCATTCCATCGCGCCAAAAGCTTTTGAAACATTAGATCACGATCCTAGAGTAATGATAGGAAATAAGGATTGTAAGCAGCCCTATTCCTGCAGTATTCTTAATATATCTGCCATGAGTTTTGGTGCGCTTAGTGCTGCTGCCGTTGAAGCTCTTAATGGAGGAGCCAGAATTGGCAACTTTGCACATAACACAGGTGAAGGTGGATTAAGTGATTACCATTTAAAACATGGTGGAGATCTAATTTGGCAAATAGGTACCGCTTATTTTGGCTGTAGGGATGAAGCAGGAAGATTCAACCCTGAACTTTTTGCTGAAAAATCCAAACATCCACATGTGAAAATGATTGAATTAAAAATTTCGCAAGGTGCCAAACCGGGTCACGGTGGAATTCTTCCAGCTGAAAAGAATTCGGAGGAAATTGCAAGAATTAGACATATTAAACCTTTTACTAAAGTTAGTTCCCCTCCATATCACTCTGCATTCGACACTCCTGTTGAAATGGTGAAATTCATCAAAAAACTTAGAGATTTATCTGGTGGAAAACCAGTAGGATTTAAGCTTTGTATTGGATATAAAAGTGAGTTTATTTCCATTTGCCAAGCAATGGTAGATCTAGATATCTATCCAGATTATATCGCAGTTGACGGTGGTGAAGGAGGTACAGGGGCAGCACCACCAGAATTCAGCAACTATGTGGGTGCTCCATTAATTGATGGTTTGGATTTCGTTCATAATATTTTGAATGGAATGGGAATAAGACAGCATATCAAACTAATTGCCTCCGGAAAAATCTCATCTGCATTTCATGTGGCACGTGCAATTGCTCTGGGCGCAGACGCATGCTACCAAGCGCGACCTATGATGCTGGCGTTGGGATGTATCCAAGCATTGCTGTGCAACACCAACAAATGTCCCACAGGTATTACTACCCAAGATCCTAAATTAACGAAAGGTTTGGTGCCAGAAGACAAAAAGACACGTGTGGCCAATTATCATGAATCAACAATTAAGAATTTTGTAGAACTTCTGGGCGCAACAGGTCTAGATGAGACGAAAAATCTAACCCGTTCTCATATTTATCGTCGTATCTCATTTAATGATATGATTACCTATGAGGAGCTTTTCCCATCAATCAAGCCAGGATGTATGCTCAATGGTGAAATACCTGAGAAGTATAAATTGGATTTTGCTTTTGCAGATAAAACTCGATGGGGAATTCATCCAGAAGTTGTATTCTAAATAGCATGAAAACAATTTAATAATCTTAATACAAAAACGAAAAATCCAGTCTTTATCGACTGGATTTTTTTTGGATTAAAATATAAGAATTGAATTTAAAAATGAATGATAGAATATCATTTGTACTCCTATCTACTGTTTTCGTAAACAAAAAAGCTAGCTGAAACTGCTAGCTTTGTTAATCAAAGGATTTTAATGTTTATTAGGAAGCATGGATTCATCCAGCTGTTATCTTATTTCTCATCAATTTTTTGGGTCCATTGAAGATACTCATTCATCTGGGTAGGATTCAAAATATTGTGCATTGTTTTATCCCGGAGCGCTCTTCTTTCTGGGAGAGTCATAATTTTATCCGGATTTTCTTCTCTCCAAAATCTCTCATTGTTTCTCGATTCTATAACAAAGCGGTTGACCTGCTTTTCAGTCATTCCGAGTTCATCAAAGAGATCTCCCATTTTTGATTGATCGTTCTCCATCCATATCCGATCAATTCTCGCCTGCTCAGCTTTACGTTCTGCGGCCAATGTAATTGAGTCCTTAGGTTTTTCAACTATCTCTTCTTTGTCCTGCTCTAATTCCGCACTGGTTTTTGAAGATTTATTGGCACCCCCACACGCCATTAGAAATGCTACTCCTAAAATGGGCAAGAAGAATTTTATTTTTTTCATAAGAATTGGCAATTATAGGTTATACAATCACATCTAATAACACGATGAGCACCACAATAATAAATATATTTCAATCAAAAGAAAAATATGCTTACGTCCAAATGACATCTTTTCACCATAAAATTAACTTCTTAACTCAAAATTAACCATTATCGACATTATAATTTCCGTAATGTATTGCTAATATGGAATTCCATAAAACACTATTCCAAGAAGCGTCTCAAAATCGTCCTAAAAAGAATGAAATAATAATTTTTTAATCTTTTGCATAAGGATAATTAAAGCTTTTGAAAAAAACTTAATACATCTGTATTTTGCGAACACACTCCGAAATTCTTGAATGTTTATTAGTTCGATAATTAACCTCGTTTTATTTATTCCTAATCTAAATAAGCCGTAAATTTGCACAAAATTTAAAAAAACAAATTCTATGAAAAAATTAGTTTTATTAAGTGCAATAATCTTTGGAATTTTTCTTTCCTCTTGTTCCAGCGATGACGACAATGCCCCAGCAGAAAATATTAGTTTAGTGGGGGAATGGCGTTTGACAAATGTAGATTTTACAACAATGACTGAAGGTGGTAGGCCTGCGAGTGATGCATGTATTGTAGAGTTAGTTTCAGGCTACGAATTCCGTGCAGATTCTAAATTCTATTTTATCTTGGAAGAAATGGACCGACCATTGTTTGATCCTTATGCCGCAGATTACTGGACTTGGGAAGGAGACACTGAAGATTTTGAAATCGTACAGACCAACCCGATGAGTCCTCCATATAACTTTGGCTTAAGCCCAACAAACCTAGAAGTTAAAGGAATTGATGGAGTTATTACAATGACTTTCAATGCGGAAATGTCAAATGGTTCTGCAGCAAAATTCACTTTAATAAAGGAAGCAATCGATCAGACAAAGACACCCGTTTTAACAAAACCTGACGGCTCTCCATACTATTGTGGTTTTTTTGACTAATTATGATTTAGTGATATAATACACACGGCAAATGCAATAAAAACAAATTTTTATTGCATTTGCTTTATTTTACAATAAGCTATTGTCTATGGCATTTGAAATATAAGACACCTATTCTGCAGCATTAGAATGCTCAAACCTATTATGTTAAGGAACCTAAATCTTCTTTTATTTTTATTTTACACCTCATTTTCCATAGCGCAAAATTCTAGCGCTATTCAAGGAAAAATAGAGAACTCCTTAGACGGTCAACTCGAGAATATTGAAATTTACTTAATAGAAACTAATTCCAGAGCCCTCACCGATCAAGAAGGCAAATTTCAATTTACAAATCTCATAGCGGGAACCTATAATATTTATCCAGTTTACGACGGTTTTCAATTCCCCATTCAAACTGTTCACCTTAAAAAAAATGAGGTTCAAGAAGTTACTATTTATATAGGAACTATGAATTATAGTTTGGAGGAGGTGAAATTACAAACGATCACCCTGAGCGAGAAATTAAAAAACAGTGCAATAAAAGCTGATATTATCCCCGTGGAAGCTAATACTAGACGTGCCAATTCAGTAGAGGATCTGGTCGATAAAAGTCCGGGAGTTAAAATACGCAATGTAGGCGGGCTTGGATCGGCAAGCAACATTATTGTGGGAGGTTTTTCAGGAAATGCTGTCAAGTTTTTATATGACGATATACCCATCGATTATCTGGGTTCTAATTTTGGTCTAACAAAAGTTCCTACAAATGCCATCAGTCGGGTAGAAATCTACAAAGGCGTATTACCCACCAAAATTGGAGTGGATGCATTGGGAAGTGCCATCAACATTGTTCCGAAAACCAGCGAAAAAAACTCGGGAACTGTCTCTTATGAAACTGGATCTTTTAATACACATATTGCCACTGCCAACGCGACTTTTAAGTTGAATAGACATTTTTTTGTTGGCCTAAATAGTTTCTATAATTATTCCGACAACAGTTATAAGGTAGACAATTTACCCTATAAAGATCCCAATTCCGGCAGGGTTTCATACATTCGGGAAAAGTTGTTCCACAATGGGTTCAATCAACATTCTTTGGAATTTTCATTGCAAGCGCGCCATTTATCTTGGGCAGAATTGATTGAGTTTAAAGTGAATTCTTATGGTCTAAAAAGAGAAATACAAAATGATCCCTTTTCAAGAGCTCGACCTTTTGGGGAAGTGTACCGAAAGGAAAGCGGAGATTTTATTCCATCCATAAAATACAAAAATCACTTTTTCAATAATAAACTAAGCTTCAACCAATTTTTGGTTTATAGCCAAATTGATTTCGAAATTTTTGATCAGGCCAAAGATCTCTATTACGATTGGAAAGGAGTTGCCCATACCACACATTCAAGTTCCGAGATGGGAAATTTACTTTTGGACAACGGCTACCTTCACAATAATTTCGAGCAATTCACGTCGCGCACAAATCTTAATTATTTGATCAACAACTATTTTCAAATTGAAAACAATACGGTTTTTAGCCACTACAACAGAACATCAAACGTCACTAATCTCAACATTGACGGGACTTCATATAATAAGCTTATTACCAATTTTGCTTTAAATGCACAATTCTTTGATCAAAAATTGGAATCGAATACCCAGTTCAAATATCTCTATGGAAATTTCGCGGGACAACATGATGCTTCAGACAATCCTTTGGAGGAAACTATTGTGGATAAAGAGGTTACAAATAAAGGATTAAGTTTTTCGCAGGCGTTAAAATACAATATTAAGGAAAACCATTATGTAAGGGTTTCCTATGAGAATACATATCGACTTCCCGAACAGCAAGAGTTGTTTGGAGACAATAACTTTATTGTGGCAAATTACGAATTGACACCCGAGGAAAGCAAAAATTTTAATGTGGGATACACTTTTTCCGGCGCCGTTTATGGTTTTGAAATAAACACATACTATCGAAATACCAAAAATCTAATTCGGCTAAAAGACTTGAATCAATATCAGGCCACCTACCTCAACCTTGATAACGTAAAAGGATTGGGTGTAGAACTGCAAGCACATTATGAACCCTTGGAACATTTGTACTTGGCGGGAAATTTGACATTTAATGACTTCAGACTGCAATCGTCTCGTGAAAAATATTTGAACAACCAACATTTTGAAAATGCCCGTATTGCTAACATGCCTTTTTACTATGGAAATCTTAGCGCTTCCTATAACCTTAAAGATGCCCTAAAATTAACCAGTGATCTTTCTTTGTTTTGGGATTATTCGTATGTGCACCAATACTATCTGGATTATATAGAAAAACAATTTGAACCAGATGGAATCCTCGGGTTGTTCGGGTCTTCAAAAATCAATACCAGCCGAGTTATTCCCAATCAACATAGTCATAATTTTGGATTTATTTATGTCCGAGATTTTTCCAAACAAAGCGTATCTTTTAGTGCAGAACTGAAAAACGCCTTTGATGAGGATATTTATAACGAATTCAAAATGCAAAGTGCTGGAAGGAATTTTAGAGTGAAAATAATGTATAGTTTCTGATTATGAAGTTTGAGAATATTTATATAACCCTAGCTTTCTTAATGCTTTTCGGAATGATTGGCTGCCAGGTAAATAACTTGGATGATGAAAACAAGAATCCAAAAACGGATTATTCGTCGTTCAATTATGTGTTGGCTACTGAAGATGCATCCACTGCCGATATTACTCGGTTTTTTAGCTTCAATCTTGGAGCATTGAATGCCGATAATAAATACGATTTGATTCAGGATAATCAAATCTTTGTCAATTCGGATCCCTCTACTTCCTCAGGCCATCAAACTTTCAATAACTACATTTTCAGTATGGCCAAGGATAAAAGAGGCTACTCTTCTACCCCTGGTCTGTTTCGTCTGACATTAAACACATCTAACCAAATTTTTATTGATAGTGAGATTTATATAGGAAAGGATAATCTTTTTCCATCGCGAAAATTAGCTTTGGTAAATGAGCATCTTGGCTTTTACTACAATGAAGATATTGGAGGACAGACCATTCAGTCTTTTGATCCATTGACAATGCAATTGAAGGAAGAACTGGATTTGAGACCTTATATTGAAGCCTTTCGCCCTGAAGCAGAATTCGAAGATGAGTATGGCAATAATCTGATCCGAACTGGATCTTTGGTAATGGATTTTAAAGATGATAAACTCTTTGTAAGCGTGGTATTTTTAGAAGAAGCTGGCTTTAATCTTATATCTGAAGATGAAGAGAATTTTTATCTGGCCGTAATCGATATTCCAAGTTTTAGTTTCGAGAAGATAATTCAATACCAAGGCGCTCAAACGGTCGGCTTTTTTGTTTCGGAAAACAATCCCACAACCAAGGATGAGGCAGGAAATCTTTATTTCTGTTCATGGGGCTGGAATCAATTTAGCGCTCATAAACCCTCAAAAATTTTTAGGATCAAGGCTGGGGAAACAGAATTTGACCCAAACTGGGAAATTGATATAGAGACATTATTTGGCCAAGGAAGAATTGCCCAATCCATCGCTTCCTATAACAACAAACTGTATTTGCACATTTCAGATGAGCCCTATTTATTTGACTCCAGTGAAGAAGTAGAGACAAGGAATGGATTAAAGCTTTCATATTATGAATTTGAGACCACTAACCCACAAAACTTTTCTAAGCTCGATATCCCTACCTCAAACCCAGCCTCGCGTATGAATGTTTTTAATATTGTGGACGACAAGTTATTTATGGTGGTGCCCAATGCCATTTCTCCGAATTTTAATGGAGTTTATTCTATAGACCGAAGTGGAAATTTAAAAGTCGAAATGCAGATGTCCAATAAATATAGACCTACACGATTTTATAAGTTGAAGGATTAAGTTTGCCTACTTACTGTAACTCTTCTTTTATTTCCCAAGAAACTTACTATCTTTTTCTCACGAGCTTGAGGTATTTCATTTTCAATTTTGGTATAGATACATTTCTTTCCCGATTTAAAAATAATGCAATCAATAATTGTGTCTTTTTTAATTCGACCAATCTACAATAGATTTCACACTTCAAAAAGAATTTCTAATCATAAAAAAGATCAGAATAGTCTTTTAAATAAGCTCCCGTCTATACAGCAATGTGCTAAATTGTAATGTTGTGGGTATCTTTGGAAAAATCTCTTTTCAAATGAAGAAATATAGTTTCAGTCGATATACTTTATCGCTCGTTGTATTTTTAAGTTTCACATTTTCGGCGCTTTTTGCTCAAGAATCGCTTCCAAAGAATTTTGATTCATGGATTGAGGCAAGTAGAAAGGATTGGAAAATTCCAGGAATGGCCATCGGAATTGTAAAGGATGGACAAGTTATATACGCAAAGGGATTTGGAGAAAAAAGCCTAGGAAGTGGAGAAACAGTTGATGCCAACACAATTTTTAGTATTGCATCTGTAAGCAAAAATATAACTGCCGCCGCACTTGGAATTTTAGTGGATGAAGGAAAAATAGATTGGGACGACAAAATCACAAAACACATTCCTTGGTTTCAGTTAAAAGATCCTTGGGTAACACAAGAGATCACCATCCGCGATGCCCTTGTCCATAGGGTTGGTCTAGGGAGAATTTTGGGCAATAGGCTACAATTTATGACCGCAAGTCCACGAGATACCATTCTTTATCAAATGAGATATATGGAATTGGAAAAGCCTTTCCGCTCGGAATTCGTTTATAATAACGTGATGTATTCGTTAGCAGGTCAAATTATTGAGCACGTTGATGGCCACACTTGGGATGAGTTTTTAATTGGGCGTTTATTTAATCCGCTTGAAATGACCTCCGCTTCAACAAGTATTTTGCAGTTAAAAAGCATAGATAACCAAGCATATCCCCATCAAGAAATCGACGGTAAAATTATTCCTATTCAAAGAAGAAATTGGGATAATGCGGGCCCTGCAGGTGGCGTGAATGCTTCAGTAAATGATTTAATTAAATGGATGTTGATGCAATTGGGAGTTGCCGGGTCCTATAATGGAAAGATCATCATCAGCGAAAAACAGATGAACGAAATCCACAAACCCCAAATGGTACATCGCCCATCAGACGCCATGGCAGCGCAAAGTAGTTATGGATTCGGATGGAATATTACAGATTATAAAGGGAAACGCGTATTGACGCATGGCGGTGCTACAGATGGATTCAATACTTCCATGTATCTGATGCCGGAGTTGGACCTTGGAATCATAGTAGTGGGAAATACTTTTAACTCTTTGGGCAACGCCGTAGCCTATCAAGTGATGGACACTTATTTAGGCGGGAACGATGTAGATTGGAGCAAACGCTATTTGGAAAGATATAACGCCGCTTTTGAACGGGCTACAGAAGCCAAAAACAAGATAGATCAAGCTAGGATAACCAAAACTAAGCCCACATTAAAATTAACTGATTATTTGGGTGTTTACAAATCCCCGGGCTATGGGAAAATTGAAGTTAAACAGAAAGGTCCGGATTTGATATTGCATTTTTGGGAAACGGAAGGATTGGAGGCCAAGCTGGAACATTGGCACTATGATACTTTTAGGGCCATTTGGAAAAATCCAGCCCAAGGCATGGAGTTTATGCAGTTTCATCTTGGAAAAGATGGCAAAATTAAAGCTTTGGATTTTGAATTTGTGTTAAGACAAATGTTGCCTCAAGTGGGAGCATATCCATCCACCTATACACATACGGAGCGATTCTTAAAACAGTAAAAAGTACGGAAACCTACGGATGCTCCCTTTGGAATCGGTTTTGAATAGCTCTTTCCACTGTTCTAAAAATTAATAAACAGACGGCAATAAGAAGCGCTAACCCTATGATGGTAGCAATTATGTCATTAGGGTGATAGAATATTCCAATTACTGAGCTAAGCAACAAGATGCCTCCAAATTTCATCATTTGTTGCGCGGCATATTTTTGGGCAAACTCCCATCTTTCCTGATTAAGCATTGAACTTGATGTTCTATACCCATATAAGCCATTTATTTCCTTTGGCGGAAAGTACCACATTATCAAGCCTGCTAGAATAAAAAACGGGCCTGTAATGAGCGGAACTAAAATAATATTATTGCTAAGATCCATGTGCTTTGACTTTGAATCTAAAATAACAATAAATTATTAAAAACTAAAATCCCATTACACTCACATTAAGTTTATTAATTCCTTCGGTAGAATATGGTTTTTAGATAATTGCTTTCTGGAAAAGTGATGGGATGGTCATCGTCATGTAAAGTTGTGTGCAAATGCATCCATCCGTAAGAAGTAGTAATATTGGCATTCTGGTGCGCTTCCTGAAAGTCTGCTAAGGTTATTCTGCTGGAACATGAACCTAGAATCAAAGTTCCATTTTTTGCTACTAACTCTCTTCCCAACCTGGCCAGCCTTTCATACTGCTTTAAGGCATTTGAAACTTCACTGGCCTGTTTTGCAAATGAAGGAGGATCAATAATAACAATATCAAATTGTTCATTTTCCTGAATCAAATTCTCTAAGGCAATAAATGCATCCATTGCCAATGGTGTCCATTTAGATGCATCCAATTTATTTAGTTCAATATTTTCGGACGCTACCTCCATTGCGTGTTGACTGATGTCTATGGAAGTCAAAGATTTTGCATTCCCTTTTAAAGCATGAATACCAAAGCCGCCCACGTAGCTGAATACATCCAGGACCTTTTTACCTTTGGCATTCTGTTGAACCCAGAACCTATTTGGACGTTGATCTAAAAAGAAACCGGTTTTGTGACCCGATTTGGTGTAGGCATAAAATTGTACCCCATATTCTTCAAAAATCACTTTTTCCGTAGAAAGTTCTTTTCCGATAATATCTCCTTCCTGATATGGAAATGTATTCTTTTGGGCAATTTTTCTACTAAATCTTATAACTATAGTTTCTAGGTCGAATTGCTTTTGAATTTCCCCCATCAAAACTTCCAGATAAGGTTTCCAAATTTCAGAATAGATTTTCAAAACTCCTACTTGTCTATATACATCCAAAATTAGACCGGGAAAACTATCATTTTCACCATGGATCCCTCTGTAACCGGTTACACCATTAGTAATTAACTCCGCTCTTTCGTAATAGGCTTTTTTAAGTTGGGAATTCCAGAATTCCAAATTCAGCTGCAATCTTTCCCCTCTAAATATAATTTTAATACGAATAATTTCATTGGGATCCCACAGTCCGAAAGCAAACGGCTTATTGGTTCTTTGATCAAAAAGAACACATAAACTCCCCGCCGCCGCCACTTTGTCGGGACCTTTTTCGATACTTTGCTCGAACACCCAGGGATGACCTTGTTTTACAGCTTTTTCTGCTGCTTTATTAAGTTTAATGGCAATGGTTGCGGGCACTTTCATAAGAGGAATATATTTTGACAAAAATACTTTTCATATCTGGTAATCTATCCTACTTCCCGATAATATTCTCACAATGCACTACTTCTTTGGAAATCAACTTTAGGGTTTTTCTTTAAATTCTGGATTTCATCAAATGAATGGTTAATTTTTCAGAAATAAAGAAGAAATATTAGGTTTCCAATATTTCAAAGAGCTGTTATAATCTCAGTTTAACTGTTAAAAGTATTACCAATAAAACCTAATATGTTGTCTCCCTTATATAATGTATTTACATTTGTTTCAGTAGTTTAATAAAAATTAAAAACTTATATCATGATAGAAGAACTCATTGGAAGTCTAAAATCCGAAGTAGGAGGACAATTAAAAAGCCAAACTGATGTGCCAAACGAAAAAATGGATGGAATCTTATCAGTTGTTGGAGATGTTGTAAAAAACACTGCAGCTAAAGAACTTATGGGCGGAAATCTTTCTGCTCTAACCAGTCTTTTTTCAGACGAACCGAATGATGATGAAGCCAATAGACTAGAATCAAACATGAGTTCAAACCTTATGAGCGAATTGATGGGCAAATTGGGCATTTCAGCAGATCAAGCACAAAGTATAGCCGCGGTGGCATTGCCCGCATTGATCGGTATGATAACAAAGAAAAAAAATACGAGCGATAAGGATGATTCCTCATTTCTGAGTGAAATTCTTGGTGGTGGATCAAAAAGTGGATTAGGTGGAATTGCTTCAGACCTATTAGGTGGTTTCCTGAAATAATTCCTACCTATTATAATTCAATTTATTTAAAATCAGGTTTTTTTCATAATAAACCTGATTTTTTTATGCCCGCATTTCTGGACATAATTCTTCTTTTACAATCAATTTTATCGGTTTTTATATTTTGAATCCTTTTGACTACATTTGATTTTTGGGTTAAAATCTTGGTTGTAAGAATTTCAATCAAAGTCTGATTAAACCTATGAACCAAAAAAAACAGAACTCATGGATGAATATATAAAAGATCTATTTATCCTTTAAACTTTAGGCTTTTGATTTGGTTATATTAACAATTGCACACCCGTGGTTGAAGAACAAGAGTTAGTAACGGCATTACAGACAGAAGCTGTCAAGGACGATGCGTTCCGCGAATTGGTTTCGCGATATAAGGAACGTCTATATTGGCAAATTCGAAATATGGTCCTAAACCATGAAGATGCGGATGATGTGCTTCAGGATGTCTTTATTAAGGTATACCGAAATATAGATTCCTTTAAAGGTGAAAGCAAGCTCCACACTTGGATGTACCGTATAGCCGCCAATGAGTCCATCACTTTCCTGAATAAAAAAGCCAAGCAAAACAACGTTTCCATTGAGAATGTTAGAGATAATGCCATAAGTCGTTTAGAAAGTGATGTATATTTTGAAGGTGATGAGTTACAACTTCACTTTCAGAGGGCAATTGCAACCCTTCCCGAAAGACAGCAATTGATATTTACTATGAAATATTTTGGCGACCATACTTTTGAGGAGCTTTCAGAAATACTTGGAACTACGGTGGGCGGACTAAAAAGTAGCTATCATATTGCAGTTAAAAAAATTACGGAATTTATAAAAACAAACGAAATACCCTGAATGCTAAATCAGGTATAAATATTTAGACTTCAAAGTTTTAAAATCTAAATACTTTGAATTCAAAATTTAATTTATAAACCAAAACTCAAAGAAAAAATCGCATTAAATTAAACTTTTCACACAATTGATAGTCATAGATTAAAGTGAAGCAAAACAAAAACATATATCCCTTTAAAATACCACAAGATTACTTCGATGATTTTGAGGCACGGCTATTTCTGAAAATCGAAGAAGAACAACTTCCGAAATCAGCAGGTCTTAAGGTGCCTGAATCTTATTTTGATGGAATGGAACAAAGGATGTTGGAGCTTTCTATTGAAGATAAGAAAGTGAAAACCATTCCGCTTTTCCCGAAGAAATATTTCGCATATGCAGCAGCTATCGCAGCTTGTCTTCTTGTTGGTATATTGGCGATCAATTCAAAAAATGACGATCTTACCTTGGATAATGTGAAACTTTCAACCGTAGATAGATATATCGAAGATGGAAATCTCAATTTAGACTTGTATGATCTAACAAATTATTTCGAGGATGGAGATATTTCAGGAATTACTTTAGAATCTCCCCACATCTCAGAAGGGATTTTGGAAAACTACTTGTTGGACAATATGAATGGCGATTTATTGATGAATGAAGGATTTAATCCGTTTGAATGATCTCAAAAATTATAAATAAATCTATTCCCTTATCAAATTTTGAATATCCCGGAAAAACATTAAAAGCATGAAAACTATTATTTTTATTCTATGTATCTCTTTTTCGACGGTTTATGCCCAAGAGGGAAGACATGAAAAGATAAAGGCATTAAAAACTGCCTATATCACCGAAAAGCTGGAACTGTCTCCTTCAGAAGCTGAGCTTTTTTGGCCTGTGTATAATAAATATGATCAAAAAGCGAGTGAATTACGGGAGGAAAAACGGAACGACGTTTATAAAAAACTTCGCAATTGCTGGGATGAAATGACAGATCTTGAAGCCAATGAACTTATAGATAAATATCTACTCATTGAAGCTAAAGAGGGCGATCTTCAAAAAGAAAAAGTTGCTGCCCTAAGAAAAGTTCTTTCTCCCAAAAAAATAATCAGCCTCAAAATCACGGAGGAAGATTTTAAACGCGAATTATTAGATAAATACAGAAAAAAGAAATCTGAGAAGTAGGAAATCTTCAAACTCTACTTAAACATTGATTATTTATTTTCTCGAGGAATATAATTCGCTTAAAGCGAATGGCGCGCATTTATTGACCATTCAGGTTTAAACCATTAAAGCTATTTATTTTTCTTAACCAACTTTAATAAACCACTGGCCAACTGCTTGCTGTTCCCCAAAATGTTGACTGCCAAGTTTCCTGCATTTGGAATATTATTCATTGCCAACTCCAAATTATCAAAAGCTCTGTTGATATTTTCTTCATTCAATTTATCTACAGTGAGCTCCTCTACAATAATGGTATGGGGTTGTAAACATGGAAGACCTTGAGAAAATAGTTGGTATTTATATCCAATTTTGACCGACTTTTTATTCTTAAAAAATGAACTACTGTCCATCTCTTCTGTCCATGGTAGTATTTGAATGGAAAAACCGATTTTTTCGGTTGCCTCTTTAAATCCAGATTCATAGGATTCCCGGATTTCATGATATTTATCGTTTAGGATTTTTTCAAGTTTTTCGGAAAAGGCTTTGTTTGATGCTTGGAGCTCTTTGCTGGATAATGATAGATGTCTATTGCTCTTTCTCGAAAAAATTATATAGATAGCAATTGCAATCACCATCCACACCAAAGAGGTAATCAATATTATTACCAATACTTCATTATTCATATATAACTATTTATAAAAATCTTAGGGGAACATTCTCCTAGTCGGCCCCTACCCCACAAGTTATAACATTTCAGAATTTTTTCGAAGCAAATACAAAGAAAAACAAGATCACCATTTACTTTAAAAATTAATTCTATCTTAAAAAATATCTGAGAAGAACTATTTTTTTATCTTTGTTAACCGTGTGGTTAAACTACATAGTTGAAAGAATAAGATATAGCATGTCAAATTCAAAAATCAATAAGGATACCGAAAGTCAGATCTTGGATGCAGCCAAGGAAGTGTTTCAGAAAAAAGGCATGGACGGAGCTCGCATGCAGGAAATAGCCGATCAAGCAGGAATTAATAAAGCCATGCTTCACTATTATTTCCGCAGTAAACAATTGCTCTTTGAAGCGGTATTTAATAATGTTTTTTCTCTATTGGCACCACAGATGGTTAAAATCCTCACGGACGATTTTTCCATTGAAGAGAAAATCAAAAACTTTACTCAAAATTATTTAAGTCTAATATCTGAACATCCTTATCTTCCCTTCTTTATCATTCAGGAGATGAATCGGAATCCTTACTTCTTTGAGAAAATCCAACGGAATTACAATTTTCCCACCTTAGATAAATTCAACAATCAAGTAGCTATTGAGGTTGAGAACGGCATCTTAAAACCTGTGGATGGGAAGCAACTTTTTATAAATATTATATCCTTAAATATTTTCCCCTTTATAGCCAGTCCGCTGATAAAAGGATTTTTGGAATTAAACGACACAGGATTTAAAGCGGTAATGGAAGAACGAAAATTAACCGTTTCAGATTTCATCATCAATTCCATCAAAAATTGATTTTAATTTTAAGTCAAGCAAAAAACAGTAAATGGAAACAAATAAGAGCGACCTAGATAACTATTTGGACAACCATTATATTCACAGGAGCAATTGGTTGAGGGCGGCTGTTCTTGGCGCCAATGATGGAATATTATCAACTGCGAGCATCGCTATTGGTGTAGCCGCAGCAAGTGATCTAAGAGAGCCTATAATCCTTGCTACGGTTGCTGGTCTTGTAGCTGGAGCTTTGTCCATGGCCGCGGGAGAATATGTTTCGGTAAGTTCGCAGACAGATATAGAAAAAGCTGATATTGAACGTGAGAAGATAGAATTGGAGGAAATGCCCGAAATAGAACTTCTCCGTCTGGCAGAAATCTATGAAAAACGTGGTCTAAAAAAAGAAACTGCGCTCATAGTAGCAAAAGAATTTACAGAGAAAGACGCATTGGCTGCCCACGTTAGAGATGAGTTGGGAATTAATGAAATTAGTCAAGCCAAACCCATACAAGCCGCATTGGCTTCGGGTGCATCATTTGTTCTTGGAGGTGTTCTCCCACTCATTGTAACAATATTTCTACCTCTTAAAAATTTGGAATACAGTTTATATGTCTCAGCTATTGTTTTCCTAATAATTCTTGGAATAGTTGCTGCCAAAACTGGCGGATCGGGTATATGGAAAGCGATTGTACGCATTACATTTTGGGGAACTTTAGCCATGGGCATTACAGCATTAGTTGGATATCTAGTAGGAGTAAATATCTAACCATTATTATTTTAAACTTTTAAACTCATAACCTTTAAACATAATACAATGAAAAAAATCATCCTTACAACAACAATCCTTTCAGCGTTTTTAATAGGCTGTAATGAAAACAAAGTCAAAACTTCACCAGATGCCCCAGCGCATTCTGAAATAGTTCATACAGAAGAAACTGCCCATCACGATAGCCCTTTGGACAATTCCTGGACAAATGAAATAAAATTGGATAACGGAAAAAAGTGGGAAGCAAATAAAGAAACCAATATTGGTGTTGAAAAAATGCTGGATATCATAAAAGAAAGAGATCCTAAAACAGTGAATGATTATCACGAAATGGCATCCCAGTTGAACGACCATAAAAACTATGTGGTAAAAGAATGTACGATGACAGGTCCTTCTCATGACAATCTTCATGTATTTCTACATCCTTTAATTGAGAAAATAGATGCTTTAGGAAAAGTGGAAACTGTAAAGGAAGGCTCAGAAATTGTTGAAAGCGTTAGGGAAAACCTTGATGCTTATTATAATTATTTCAAATAATGTTTGATTAAAATATATTTACTTTTTATAAATTCAATTATTATTGAGAGCTGATACCTGCTTGGATAAGAATTTTTCTAAGAAAATTAGTTCCAGTCAATAATAATAACATAAATTAAGATTTATGGAAAGTGAAAGTTTCGATGAAACCAATGCAGAAAGAATAGTTGCCAAATTGAACAATCTTTTGGCAAACTATTCTCTGTTTTATCAAAATGCCCGTGGATTTAGATGGCATATAAAAGGAGGAAAATCTGAAGATCTAAAAGAGAAATTCTATGAGCTATACAGTAATCTCCAGAAGAAAATTGATAAAATAGCCGACAGAATTATAGCTTTGGGCCATAGACCCGATAATATTTTTTCAGAATATATAAGTTTATCTCTAATTCCCGAGAGCAAAAAAATATGGGAAGAAGAGGAAGCTATTGCCAATATTATTGAATCATATTCAACACTTATAAATTTACAAAAGAAGATTGCCGAAAAAGCAACGGAATTAGGAGATGAAGAAACAAGGGAGCTAATGAACGATTTTATTCGCGGACAGGAAATTAAAATCGAAATGTATTTTTCGTATTTAAAAACTAATCTTGATTCAAATTAATTGTGAGCAATCCTAAATTTTATTTTGAATTCTCCGCAGTAATATTTTTGATCATTCCTTTAAATATGAATCCGTGAAATGGTAAAACCGCGTACCAATATAATCTTCCTGCCAACCCCAAAGGTCGAAAAGTGGCAGTCTGTACAAGGTTGTTTTTAACTATCTTAAACTCGAGCCATGCTTCACCGGGAAGTTTCATTTCGGCATAAAGCAATAAACGTCCTTCTTCTTTATTAGCATAAAGAACCCGCCAGAAATCTAGAGCAGCTCCAGGATAAAGTGATACTCCAGAAGTACGACCTCTTCTCAATCCCACACCGCCGGACATCTTGTCCATCACACCTCGGATTTTCCAAAGCCAATTTCCATAATACCATCCATTTTCACCCCCAATGGCCCATATCCTGTTGATACATTCTTCCTTGTTAATAACTACTGCTTCCCTAATATCCTTAAAGCACCCAAAGGTTGGTACTTCAATAAATTCTGAGATATCTATATTAAATCCACTACTGATAAAAGCATCTTTCCAACTTGAAACCACTTCATTTCTTTCAATTTTGGAAAAAGCACGTTCTACAGCTTCACTATAACTAATAGGATTGATTTCCAATATTTTATTGATATCATCATTTCTACAAATAACCTCAACCTTCATGCTGTTCACCAATGATTGTGCTAGTTTATAGGATGTGGAGGTAACAAAATAGAGCCAATACGAAGAAAGCCTCGGAGTCATTAAAGGAATTGTAAAAATATATCTATTTAGATTTCTAATTTCTCCAAACTTCAGAAGCATTTCCTTATAGGTGAGAACATCCGGCCCTCCTATATCAAAATCTTTATCATAGGTTTCTGCTCTAAAAATAGTCTGCGATAGAAAAGCGATTACATCTGATATTCCGATGGGTTGGCATCGGGTATTGAGCCATTTTGGTGTAATCATGACCGGTAGTTTTTCAACTAAATCTCTCATTATCTCAAAGGAAGCGCTTCCAGAACCCACTATAATCCCGGCTCTTAAAGTGGTGAGATGGTATTTACCTCTGCCAAGCTCTATCTCAACATTTTTTCGAGATGATAAATGTTTGGACAATGACTCTTCATTAACAATTCCGCTTAAATAAACCACATGTTTTACTTGGGTTTTTTCCAATGCAGTTCTGAAGTTTATGGCAGATTTCTTTTCGAGCTCTTCATAGTCGGAAGAAGCCGACATGGAGTGTACTAAATAATAAGCGCCATCAATATCATTAGGAATATTTTCAAGAGAAACTTCGTCCAGTAAATCTACTTGCACAACTTCGATATGTGCCTTCAAAGATTCTGGTGGATTGAACCTTTGTGGATCTCTTACTGAGCAAATAACATGATGCCCCTTTTCAATTAAAACAGGAAGAAGTCGTTTCCCTATGTATCCAGAAGCACCAGTGAGTAGTATTCTCATTATAAACTATTGTTTATAACAAATCTACGTTTCAAAATAACGAGATCCCCATATTTCATCTTTTATTAAGAGTATTGTGGAGTTAAAACCAATTTTCACATTCTAAGAAGTGCCTCTATTGCAATTAATAATTTTGAGCTCTGTCTCTTAGAGCCAACAAATGCTGTATTGGATTACAGAATGTAAATCCGAACTTTCTTCTTTTTAAGACGACTATTATTCAGTTTATTCACCAATTGAGTTGCCAGGGAAAATGGTACGGCTACAAAAGCACAATCCTGCTTTAATTCTATGTCACCTATTTGTTCTTGGTTTAAACCTCCTTGTTTAATAAAAAGCCCGACAATATCTCCTTTTGAAATTTTATCTTTTCGTCCTCCTGAAATAAAGAGAGTTTCCCAATATTGTGGTGTAGCAGTAGAAGCTTTTGGAATTTGAATGGGCTCCGTTTTTTCAATAAAATCCGGTAATAGCTGGTTTTTCCATTTCAGAATGTAAGCAGTCCCTTTTTCATTAACTCTTGCCGTTCTTCCGTTTCTATGTGTAAATTCTACGGCAGAATGTGGTAATTCGTAATGGATTATAAATTTAAGTTCTGGTATGTCGATTCCTCTGGCCGCAAGATCGGTGGCTACCAAAATTTGACTGCTACCATTTCTAAACTTTATTAGAGCACGTTCCCTATCTTGCTGTTCCATTCCTCCAGAAAAACACGCGTGGCTTATATTATTTTCCATCAGAAAATCGCTTACGTTTTCAATGCTCTCCCTGAAATTGCAAAATATTATCCCCGGTTGGTTTCCTAGATAATGTAGCAGTTGCAATAAAGTACCCAATTTATCTTTATCTGGAGAAATTACCGTTTGAATGGCAAGCTTTGGATCTGCCTTTTCAGATAGATAATCCAATACGGTTGGATTTTCCAACTTTACAAATTTCGGAATTCCTACTCCTTTTGTTGCAGAAGTTAGAATTCGCTTTTGCACGTTGGGCAATAAATACAGAATTTCACTCATTTCATCTTCAAACCCAATTTCCAAAGACTTGTCAAATTCATCCAACACTAAAGTCTTTATATTATCTTTCGAAAATCTATCATCCTCAAAATGATCCAAAATTCTCCCGGGTGTACCAATCAAAATGGCTGGTGCATGTTTTAATTCAATTTTATCCTTGCTCTTTGACCTACCTCCATAAACAGCATTCACTTTAAATCCAGATCCCATATTTCGAACCACTTGTTCAATCTGAATGGCAAGTTCTCGCGTGGGCACAACAATTAAAGCTTGAATTTCTGAATTATCTACATCGAGGTTTTTAATAATGGGAAGTAAAAAAGCCAAAGTTTTTCCGGTTCCTGTAGGTGATAAAACAATAGTATTTGCAGTTTTTTCGATTATTGAAATGGCTTCCTCTTGCATAGGGTTTAAGGCTGCTATATTAAGCTTTGCCAAAATATCCTTTTGATCCTTTATCTCGTTTGCCATTATTTCTTTTTCTTCATTTTCTTGATTGGCACTTCTTCTTTTGGAGGGGCTACTGTAGTTTGTGAAAGTTGATATGCCAATATTTTATCGATCAGTTCCTCTTTTGTCAGATGATGGAATATTGTATTTATTTTCTCCTTAAATTCGGCAGAAACATTCCTGTTGGGTTTTGTTTTAAAAATCTTCCTTGCCCAGAGCAAGGTGTTGTTGTCCTCAGTACTTTGAGAATCTGGTTTTTCCATTTCTATAAAGGAAATCCCCAACTCTTCTTCGAATTCTGGGATTTCAAAAACCTCTTCTTGCTGCAATATTGTTAACGAAAGTCCTTTGGCGCCAGCTCTAGCTGTACGTCCACTTCTGTGCACATAAGTTTCATAGGTGTCCGGCAAGTGATAATTGACTACATAACTTGTTTCTTTCACATCTAAACCTCGAGCTGCCAAGTCTGTAGCTACCAATATATCAATATGACCTTCTCTAAATTGATCCATCACTCGATCGCGGATGGGTTGGGAAAGACTACCGTGTATAGCGCCTGAAGAAAACTTGTTGATGGCCAAATTTTTTGCCAATTTATTTACGGCAGCCTTTGTTTTACAAAAGATAATTCCACGTTCTCCTTCTTTGGAACTTAAAAAGTGAAGTAATACATCCAATTTCTCTATCGGCTCCACTATCATAAATCGGTGATCTATCTCCTTGTGCCCTTTAGTTTCCATGTCTGCTTCTATATGAACAACGTGTTTGCTCATATAGTTTTGGACCAATTGTTTGATAGTACCGGGCATGGTGGCCGTAAACAATAGGGTTCTTCTTCCTTTTGGAATTTCAGCCACGATGAGATCTAAATCTGTTTTAAGAGCAGTAACCATCTCATCGGCCTCATCCAAGATTAAATAATTGTTACTTTTTAGATCTATTGCATTTCTTTTTATCAAATCTACTAAACGCCCAGGTGTGGCTACAATGATGTGTGTGGCATCTTTTAAACGTTCTATCTGTGGTTTAATAGGAATACCTCCACATAGTGAGGCAATGCTAATTTCTGGATTTTGGTTGGCAAAAGACAGTAAATTGGAATAAATCTGCTGACCCAATTCCCGTGTAGGCGCCAAGATTACAGCTTGGATACTTGTACTCTTTGTATTTATAAGTTGAAGCAATGGCAAACCAAAGGCAGCCGTCTTTCCACTTCCAGTTTTGGCCAGAGCGACTACATCCTTATCCTGTTCAAGGATGAGCGGGATAGTTTTTTGTTGGATATCTGTAGGAACAATAATGTTTAGACTTTCTAAACTTTGTTGAAATGAAGGTTTGATTCTAAGATGGGAAAAAGATTTGGACATAAAATTATTTTAGGTAAAGATAAGGAGGGATTCTTGGGAAAGAGTTAAATACGGCAGTTTGTTCGATTAGCCGACAGTGAAGGGATAGATTCGTGTCTATCAATAATTGAGAGACGCTTTATCTTGCGCCTCTCTGCATATATTATGGGAAATATTCTGGTCTATAATGAAAGACCTCAACTAAAATCTATGAAACCTCTTCGGCGATCTTTTTTGACTTTCGATACAAGTAATTTGGATAAATGCTGCGCTTCGCAAAACGGTTTAGTTTATCGCTATTTATCATCTTTTGGAACATCTTTTTGTCAACTCCAAAATATTCGTAGGTATTCCCGTCTAAATAGGTTATTTCCAATACCATTCCTTTATGCTGAAAATCTGCAATTCCAGCTTCATTGATGGTTGTGTTATATTCCTCTAAATTGGCTGCCTTGGTCTCCGGAGCAATGCTGACTAGAAAGTGATAGCCGTCAATAATCTTTCGGCTATTGATTTCAGCTTCTTCCTGCAACGCGTCTCCTTCTTGAAACTTATCTGGGTGCCACTCTTTTACCAAATTGCGGTAACTTGTTTTTAAAGCCTTTAGCTCTATTTCCTTTTCAACCCCAAAGAGCTTCTTGTATTCATTAATGCGTTTCATAAACTTACTGTTTTTGCGGCCGCGAAAATACAGCTTAATATTGGTTAATTGTATTTCAGCTTTCCCAAAATTTTATAATTCATGAAATGACAAGGCATTCCATTTCGAAAATATTTCAAAGGATTGAACAATTTTATTGGAAGAGTGAAATATCACAAAGAAGGAGTTAACGTATTGCGCTTGTGATGAATTGATCAAATTTCACCTAGATTGTCATTTGATCCTATTTTCTAAGATTAATCCAATCTAAGTGTATCGCTAGCATTCTCAAGGAAGAGATTAAATACAATTTCGATATTTTCAGAAACTACAATGAGTCCCATCATCTTTTTTGGAGCCTCGAGATCGAAATCTGATATATTAAGCTTTAGCCCCCCACTTATATGAAGACTATCTTTCTGATCTGCTTGAACTGCTACATAATAAGAGCGTGATACACCAGCAATCTGAATTTCAACCAAAGCCTTCAATTTATTTTCAGCATTGGTCTCCTTTTCAATCTCCTTTAATGTGAGTAGAATTTGCGGATGCTCTTTTGTTCTAAGAAGCTCGTGAAAATCTCTATTGATTCCATTTCCTCCACAATCGAAAAAAGAATTCTTTAATACCAGCGTTGATCGTTGAAAACGAATAACGTTAACGTTCTCTATATAATTTATCTCTAAGGGTCTTTTGAGATTTTCAACGTTAAAGACACATTTGAAGGTATTCACATTACTGCTGCCAATGATCTTCAGCTCACTTTTTGGATTGATGAAAATAATCTTTTTGTGTTTCTCAATAGGAATACTGCTGAAGGATACCATCAGAAAAGAAAGAGCAAGAAATACAAATTTTTTCATGGGCGCAAGTTAAAAAAACTGTCTATTTATTGAAGGCTCAAACCCCACAGTTTCCCTTTCGGGCAACATGTGGGGTTTTCTAATCAAAAATAATTTGTGAAATCTTAGAAACTGATAACAGCCTCGGCCATTAATCCGTCAAACTTACCGCCGTCGAATATGCTTCCTGGACTATATCCTTTATAGTTTTGAGAAACATACTCAGCTTTTACAAGTATATTTCTTGTTAAAAACCATCCCGCACCTACTTGCACTCTTGAAATTTCAATATCATCTCCACTTACATCTTCGGCATCTACAAGGTTATATCTTCCGCCAACAAACATGTTCTCATTGTTTCCGAATCTGTAAATCAATTCTGCTGCATATTGATTGGTAACTCTTTTTTCAACTTCCGATGATGCTTTTCCACTTGCTCTTTCATAGGTTCCGAAAAACTCAAGACCTTTATATTTCACAAAAGGGTTGAACATAAGTGCTGTGATTTGGTTTGCCAATTTAGGGTCATATCGTCCAGATCTAAAAGCAACTGCAGGCTTTGATCCAACTTCCTCCATCACAAGATAATATCTTGATCCAGCTCTATCGGCAGAGTACAAATATGAGTTTGCTACTCTTCCTGTATTGTAAATAGATCCGGTAAACCTGAATCTTAAATCTTCATTGATTTGTTTATCATAACCCAATTTGGCCAAGAAAGATGCTCCTCCCGTATCAGGATTATCAACGGACTGATTTAGTTTTCCATTGGTAAACCCTACCATTCCTATAAAACCATCTCTTCTATAATAAACTTCTGCTCCTACTTCTGTAGTAAATCCGTCCATTATCATGTTTCCCACAAATGGATTGTAAATAGCCTGAGCATTATCCGTTCTTCTAAAATGGGCATCACCATAGTTGTTTTCCATATGTCCTACCTTAATTGTAGTGTACTTCATTAGGTTTTCAAGAAAGCCTTCTTCAATAAAATTTAATTTATCGATCTGGAAATATCCTCCCTTTACATAAGGCTCGGGATGGTGTCTTGAAGATAGATACGTACGCAAGTGCATTCTGATTCCATCATAAAGTGCAACATCCAAATCTAGGTTTGCAGTAGCAAGATTGAAATTATAACCTATATCAACCAATTCTACTGCACCAGAATTCTCATGGTCCAGAACCTGAAATTGAAGTGTTGATGAGCCTCCGATTCTTACTTTTACTCCATCAAACGTGGACACAGTATCCTTGGGTGCTTCAAAAACATTAATTCCACCCTTATCTGGTTCTCGAAAATTGTCGAGGCTTCTGTTATTTTTCTGGGCTTGCGCACTAATTCCTCCTAGGATAAGTAACGCTAATGCGAAAGTTTTAAAAGTTGATTTCATATTGTTGGTTTTTAACTGGTTTTATAAAAATTATTATCTTTTTAAAATACTATTGAATTCTATAGTTATTTCATCACCCGTAGTGATCGTACCTAAAAGTGCTTTTGGAGGTGTAACACCATAAGTCGTCATTTTTAGACTAGTCTTCCCTTTTAAAATTGCTTGATTAGATTTCAGCTCAAGAATAAAGTCCAATCCAATTCTTTTGGTAACTCCCGCAATGGTCAAATCTCCAGTACTGCTGATGTTATAAGTACCATTTCCTGATTCCGAAATTGATTTTACATCTTTCAATTCAAACGAAATGGTTTTATATTTATCTGTGTTCAGCGCTTTATAGGTGTTTTTGTCCATTCCACCTTTTCCACTTTTAAGACTTTCAGCGATCACAACCACTTTTAGAGCAGAAATTTTTAAATTATCGGTTTGATTGATAACAAGCTTTCCACTTTGTTTTTCGGCTTTCACATCCCAGTCATGAAGGTTGGAAGTTCCGTAAACAATAAGCTGGGAAGCTTCATTGTTCAAGGTAAATTCTTGGGCCTCCATCTTACTAACAAAAAAAATGATGGATAAGAACAAAATTTTAGAGAGGCGGGCAAAATTTCTAGAAGTTTTCATAAAGTGTCGCATTAATATTATAGTGCAAACCTATCGACCTTTAAAGCCTTTTATGATGATATATATCACCTATTCCCTACATATGATAAAGGTCATAACCACACAACGCATTGGGTGAACACACAACACTTCTAAATTTTTTAGAAGTATACCCTCTATGATAATTATTTATTTAATGAAGAGATGGAGAATGCAAAGCAACTCAGGTGAGAAAAATATAAAACACGTTAAATGCGTGTTATAAATTATTTAAACAAAGTTAAATCACTTCCTCTGCGGGGTAGCTTTTATTACTTTTAAAGTAAAAACATGAAAAATCAAGATAAAAATTCGGAAAAAACAAACACTTCAGAAAACCAAAAATCTGATAAAAACGAAAACCTACCTTATAATCCAGAAATCACAGATCACGATATGGACATTCTCTCTCAAGAAAATATCCATGGTGATGGAGGTGACGATCAGCAATTAAGAGATCGCAAAGAAAAAGTAGATTTTGCAGGTGAAGATTTAGATATTCCAGGAAGAAAAAAAGCCAGAAAATCTGATAAAATGGGAATGACTGATGAGGAAAACAAGCATTTCAGTCAAGGGGGCGATGGAAATGAAAATTTGGAAAGGGATGAAAGCGCTTTATAAGCAATCATCCCTCAACATTAAATCATCATGATTCAATAGGAACCATATAGACGGGGATTTTTGTACGTTCCAATAAAGTGGAGGCGACAGTTCCCAAAAACAGCTTTTCTAGCGTGCTATGGCTATGTGTTCCCATAACAATAACATCTGCACCCCAATCATCTGCATATTCCAATATTGTCTTGGCTGTATCTCCTTCTGCCAAATGAGTAGTTACATTTTCACCCCCAATATGTTGAGCCGTTTTATCTAAGTAATCTTGCGCCACCTTCACAAATTCGTCCTGAATTTTATAATCCACGGGAAAAGCATACCCATCATACCCCATAAAAGGTTCATATTGCATTCCGTAATAGCGCACTTCGGCAAGCACATGGAACAAACATATTTCTGCGTCCATTAGTTTGGCGAGCTCATTTCCCATTTGGACCACTTTTTCCGAATTGGGATTATAATCTAAGGCTATCAATATTTTTTTCATGGCTTGTTCGGTTTAAATAAAATTCTGCTGACTAAAGATAAAACTATTAACCAACTCTTTCCAATCTTTAATAAAAGAATCCATAAATCTCCATAGATTTGGAGGAGCTGATGAGCATTTTGAATTTTGAAATATAAAAACAATTCCTCTTATTCCTATTATCTCTATCGTAATATCTTAAATATATTACATACAAACCATTGAATATTTATATATTTTAGATGTCGCAAAGAATTATTCGAAAGAATATTGAATTTGAAAATTTATTTCATAATTCCACATATTTAGGGAATTCGGAGAAAAATTCTTGATTGAATTTTGCAAAATTCTATTTACTGACTGCCCATGAAAAAAATTAATTTCTTCACGTCAAATGCGATTCTGTATTTAATTATTTTTTATGGCTTTTTTGCTACTGCACAAACTCCGGAGCAAGTACGTAATATCACCTCTTCCTATAATAAACAGTACCTAAATGAGATGGCTGAACAAGCTTTAAAAAAATCGATAACGGAAAAAGAAGCAGCAATTGAATATGCTCAAGCCCGAAATATTCCAATCTCTTATACTACTAAGGATAGTGTATATGCCGAACTACAAAAAGTAATGCCTGACGGAACGTTGATCTACAATCACACAAACAACGTCGACGCAGCCAAATCCACAAGAACCAACCATTTAAACATTGGAGGCTCTTCAGGTTATAATCTCGAGGGTCAAAATTTGGTTGCGTATGTTTGGGACGGAGGACATCCCCGAGTTTCCCATCAGGAATATAATGGACCCGGAGGAAACAATCGAGTTTCAATAATAGATGGACCAATCGGACTTCATTATCATTCGGCCCATGTTGTGGGAACTATAGCAGCTTCGGGAGTTGTCCCTTCAGCAAAGGGAATGGCTCCCCGATCTACCGTGAAAACTTATGAATGGAATAGTGATTTAGGCGAAGCCACGAGCGCAACAATTGATGGAATGCTCCTTTCCAATCATTCCTATGGCTATGGATCTAACACTCTTGATGACTGGTATTTTGGTGCATATATAGATGAATCACGCGATTGGGATAATCTTATGTATAATGCTCCCTATTATCTGATGGTAAAATCCGCCGGCAATGATGGAAACGATACGCACTTTAATGGACAACCCTTATTAATAGGATATGACATGCTCAGTGGATCTGCTACTTCTAAAAATAATTTGGTAGTGGGAGCAGCACGCGATGCCGATGTGGATAACGATGGAAACCTAAACTCAGTAAATATTGTTGAATATAGTAGTCCTGGACCCACTGATGACCTTCGCATTAAACCAGATATTACAGGAAATGGGTGGCTACTTTATTCCACTTTTCAATCTTCAAATAACCATTATGGTACAATTAGCGGCACTTCAATGGCGACACCAAATATTACGGGATCATTATTGTTACTACAAGAACATTTCAATAAAATAAATGGCAGCTTTATGCGTGCAGCTACGCTGAAAGGTCTTGCTCTTCATACCGCAGATGATGCTGGCCCACAAGGTCCTGACGTTAAATGGGGATGGGGACTTCTTAATGCGAAACGAGCTGCGGAAACAATTACCATGAATGGAACCCAATCTATTATTCAAGAAATGGTTCTGAATGAAGGACAAGTAATTACACTTCAAGTAGATTCAAATGGATTGGAAGATTTGCAAGCTTCAATATCTTGGACGGATCTACCGGGAACACCAGTGTGGGAAAATCTAAATTCCTCTACTCCAACACTGGTAAATGATTTGGACATAAGAGTAATAAAGAACAATGACACTTTTCTTCCCTGGAGGCTAGTTTCCGTAACCAACAATGAAATGGGAGACAATAACGTAGATCCATTTGAACGCGTAGATGTTGCAAGTGCATCGGGGACCTATACAATTATTATTACCCACAAAGGAAATTTAACAGGTGGAAGTCAGGCTTTTAGCCTAATTGTGAGTGGATTGCAAATAGAATGTGATTCAGCCTTGGTTCCTGAAAATATTTTAGTCAATAATATTAAGAGCAACTCAGCATCGCTATCATGGAACCCATTTCCTGGGGCATCATTTGATCTAAGATATCGAGCGGTAAATTCATCGATTTGGGTAGATCTTTTGGATATTAATGACAGCAATTATGAATTAGTGGATCTAAATGCTTTTACGGAATATGAGGTTGAAGTAAGAGCCAAGTGTTTAGAAGGGATTCCTTCACAATATTCTGAAGAAGTTCGTTTCACTACAACATATTGCAAATCGTTTTCTAGCTTTCCCAACCCTGAACTATACATCAGCAATGTAAATTTAAACACTATAAATAATTCATCTTCCGAAAGTTCATATTCAGATTTTACACATATCAGCACGGATCTTACTATGGGCCAGACCTATACAATTTCAGTTGACACCCATTCGAACGATTCATCTAATTTCTCAAATTATTCTGCGTGGATAGATTATAATAAGAATGGCATCTTTGAAACATACGAAAAAATATTTTCACTTTCCACCACGGCTGGAGAACAGGCTTCGGGAACATTTTTGATTCCGACGGATTTAAATCCCTTAACTACCACTATGCGCGTAGTCATGAGCAGAGATATTTTGGAGCCTGGTCCTTGTGAAAAATTCCTTTTTGGAGAAGTTGAAGACTATTCCATTAATTTAAAATTGCCTCATACTGAGTATGTATTTGAAAACGACGTTTGGACACCTGCTGATCCCGCAGGTCTATCTACATTAAATGATAACATCCTCATTGTAAATGGAAGCACAAGCTTTACAACCAGCATATCCGCCAATAATATTACCATAGAGACAAATGCATCATTATCTGTGGAAAAGATCTTGAACATTGCTGGGGATCTAAGCATTAATGGGGAACTTATTTTTGTAAGCAGTCAATACGGAAACGGAGAAATGGGAGAAGTTTCGGAAGGCTCTACAATAACTGGATACGCGACGGTGCAGCATTACATGAGCTCAAGACGTGCATATAGAATGGTGAGCAGTGCTGTTTCAACAAATACTTCTATCCGAGAAAATTGGCAAGAGGGCGTCAATAATATTGGCACAGATTATCCTTCCGATAACCAAAACCCGAATCCTGGATTTGGAACTCACATAACAGGAGATGAAAACGGAGAAAATGGTTTTGATGCTACATTAAGCGGAAACCCATCCATGTTCTACGTGAGCAATCAAAATTTTGTAGCAGTCAATAGTACTTTAGAAAACCTGCAGGCGGGAAAGCCTTATTTACTATTTGTTCGGGGTGATAGGAATATTGATCTTTCAAATAATCAATCTGAAGGAGAAACTGTACTTCGAGCTACGGGAATACTTCACTATGGCACCCAACCAACAGTTGAATTTGACAATGTAGCAGATGGTCAATTTGCAATGTTTGGAAACCCATACCAAAGTACCGTTGATGTAAATCACCTTTTCGAAAACGGAGGAACTAATGTAAACACAGGGCACTATTATATATACGATCCAACGCAGGCTACCCACGGCGCATATGTAACAGTTAACCTACCTAGTGGCACAAACACGGGCACTTCGGCTGCCAATCAATATCTGCAACCTGGACAAGGAGCACAATTCCAGGCTTCGGGGAATAATCCATCGCTTACATTTTATGAAGATAATAAAGCGCCAGAAAACTTTACTTCCACTAGCTTAGTAGGTAACCGTTTATCAGCTGATAATATGTTGACCGTACAATTATTCACCTCAGACAACTACAACAATAACGGACCGGCTCACGATAGCTTTGGGATAATTTTCGATGACAATTTCTCTAATGATCTTTCTTCGGAAGACGCTATTAAGCCGATGAATTTTTATGAAAATATAGGTGTGGATCTGAATGGCACCTACCTTAGTATTGAACGGCGGAAAATACCTCAGGCGGATGAAGCATTCAAAATGTTTGTGGCGGGATATCAATATACGGACTATACGCTAAAATTAAATATTGATGGATTAGAGGACAGACAACTTTACTTATATGATCAATTTACAGGAATAAGAGTTCTTCTAAACGTAGGTTCCACATTTTATAATTTCACAGTAGATCAAAATGATTCCTTGAGTACGGCTCCAGATCGTTTTTATATTGAAACTGAGGCGCGATTGGGAGTTGAAATCAATGATGATTTACGGGAAATACGATTATACCCAAACCCAATTAGGAATAATAGATTTTATATTTACGCCCCGCGTTTAAAAAGCCAGAACGTTGAAATTAAGGTAAGTGATATTCTTGGGCGTACAATATATCATAGGATTGAAACATTTTTTGTAGATTCCCTAGAGATTATTGCGCCAGAAATATTAAAAAGTGGGATATATGTTGTACATTTGTCCTTTACAGATCAAGATGTGAATCTTCGATTAATAAAATTCTAGACTAACAACCAACTTTAATAAAGGAATAACAATGAAAAAAAACTTCAGCTTTTTAAGTAGAAAGACAGCCTTAATCTTTACAGCGCTTCTTCTTATGGGAAGTTTGGCTGCTACCGCACAGATTACTTTACCAGGTGGTTCAGATAACGTAGAAGACGTTCCAGATTCACCCATTGATGGTTTCTTGACTATAGGATTAATTGCTGGTGCAGCAATCGGTTTAAGAAAGAAGATTAAGGGTTTAAAAAACTAAACAAATCAATATTTTTGTTTTTTATAGAGGAATTCCTACTGAGTTCCTCATTTATTGTTATATATAATTCGTTAAAGTAGATCTAAAAATTTCTCTTTACTTATCTAATTAAATTATATGTGTAGGTTAAAAAACATAAAACGTTAGAGATTGATTTGTGATAACCGTGTATTAATCGAAATCAAATAAATATTTCCCTTTCTAAGCAAATATCTGCTTCTTGTTTTTAGTCTTTCGCACTCATCCATTCTATTCATCAATTGCAATTAAACTAACTTGAGAATTTGATATTGTTATATTTAGATTCGTGAAAGAGCAATTGCAGAATCCCCTACATTCCAAAACAATTGAACACTTTTTCGTTTCGAAATTGTTAGATATTGAATTCAAAATCAACTCTTATAAAAAGAGTTGATTTAAGGTAATTACCCAAACCATCCGTCACGATCTAAACTTCGGTATTGGATAGCTTCCGAAATATGGTTGCCGCTTATTTCTTCGGAAGCCTCCAGATCTGCAATAGTCCTAGCCACTTTTAAAATTCTGTCATAGGCTCTAGCCGAAAGATTTAATCTCTCCATGGCAGTTTTCAGAAGCTGTAGAGAAGATGGTTCCAGCTTACAATATTGACGGATTTGCTTCACCCCCATTTGTGCATTATAATGAACTTTTTCAAATTCTAGAAATCGTTCTGATTGGATTTTTCTAGCTCTGGTTACACGTTCTCTAATTACAATACTGGATTCGCCTCTACGCTCATCACTCAACTTCTCAAATGGGACAGGCGTTACCTCTATATGAATATCAATTCTATCCAAAAGAGGTCCTGAAATTTTACTCAAATAACGCTGCATTTCTGCCGGGGAAGACATAACGGGTGCATCCGGATCGTTGAAATATCCTCCTGGACTTGGATTCATGCTGGCCACAAGCATAAAACTGGAAGGATAGGTCACTGTAAATTTTGCTCTTGAAATTGTCACATCACGATCTTCCAGTGGTTGCCGCATTACTTCCAATACCCCACGTTTGAATTCTGGCAACTCATCCAAGAACAAAACACCATTATGTGCGAGTGAAATTTCACCTGGCTGAGGATACTGACCCCCGCCAACAAGGGCTACGTCCGAAATTGTGTGATGTGGACTTCTAAACGGTCTTGATGTAATTATTCCAGCCTTTTCCACAGTACGTCCAGCAACACTATAAATTTTGGTTGTCTCTAAGCTTTCCTGTAAGGTCATGGGAGGAAGTATGCTCGGCAAACGCTTAGCAAGCATAGTTTTTCCTGAACCCGGAGGACCGATCAAAATAATATTATGCCCACCCGCCGCCGCGATTTCCATACACCGTTTAATTGACTCTTGCCCTTTTACATCGGCAAAGTCGTGCTCCGGCTGCTCGAGTTGGTTATAGAATTCCGCTTCCATATCTACAACTGTTTTTTGCAGGACTATATCTTCATTGAAGAAATCTATGACTTCAGAAATGTTATCGATCCCGTAAACTTCAATCCCATCAACAATAGCAGCTTCCTTCGCATTTTGATTGGGAAGAATAATTCCTTTAAACCCTTCTTCTTTCGCTTTTAACGAAATAGGCAGAGCACCACGAATAGGTTGAAGATTTCCATCCAAAGATAATTCTCCCATAATTACATAATCGGAAAGCGAGTTTTTGGCCTCTATTTGCTCAGTTGCAACAAGTACGCCCATAGCCAATGGAAGATCATAGGCAGATCCTTCCTTTCTTAGATCGGCCGGGGACATATTGAGAATAAGTTTTTTTCCTGGAATCTTATAACCGTTATTTTGGAGCGCAGCGGCAATTCTATAATTACTTTCCCGTATGGCATTATCAGGCAATCCGACCAGATGATATCCTATGCCCGTATCTACATTTACTTCTATGGTAATTGTAGTGGCCTCTACTCCGAAAACTGCACTTCCGTATACTTTTGTTAGCATAATCTATTCAGTATAAACGGGGAGTTTACAGTAGAAAGATACTAAAAAAAGCACATGAAACTTAAAAATTAATCCTTTTGCAATTGTGTATTCAGAAACTTTGACAGAAGTGCTTTACTAGATCCATTTTCAAGAGAATTTACGTTTTTATCTTCGATTGCCTTTAAAGTCCCTTTTGCAACCTTCTTTCCCAATTCCACACCCCATTGGTCATAACTGAAGATATTCCAAATAATTCCTTGAACAAAGATCTTGTGTTCGTAAATCGCAACTAAACGTCCTAAATTTTTTGGAGTCAATTTTTTGATCAAAATAGAATTTGTAGGCCTATTCCCGTCAAAGTTTTTATAAGGATTCGGAATATTCTGATTGTAGGTTCCTTCCCAAAGAGACTCAGTCTGAGCGAAGAAATTTGCCATTAAGATATTATGATTGTCCTTATTGCCATGAAGTGATCGAGAAAACCCAATAAAATCCGTTGGTATCAGTTTTGTACCTTGATGCAAGAGCTGGAAAAAAGCGTGCTGTGAATTTGTACCCACGTTACCCCAAACTATTGTTCCAGTTTGATAATTGATTTTCTCTCCATTCCTATCAATACTTTTACCATTGCTTTCCATTATGGCTTGCTGAAGGTAGGGCACTAATTTTTCGAGATATTGGGAGTACGCTATGATACCTTCACTTTCAGCTCCGAAAAAGTTATTGTACCACACGGAGATCAAAGCGAGGACTACAGGAATATTCTCTTTGAATGCTGTTGACTGGAAATGCTTATCTGCTTCATAAGCTCCCTCCAAAAGCTGTTCATAATGTTTATACCCAATAACACAGCAAATTGAAAGACCTACAGAGCCCCAAAGTGAGAACCTACCGCCGACCCAATCTTGCATTGGAAAAATATTCTTCTCTGAAATTCCAAAATCCTTTGCAGCATTTTGGTTTACCGAAACTGCTACGAAATGTTTTTCAACATCAATTTCCGAAGCCGTTTTTAAAAACCATTTTCTTACTAGTGTAGCGTTGGTAAGCGTTTCTTCAGTAGTAAAACTTTTTGACACCACAATAAATAGAGTGGTTTCAGGATTTAGCCGATTAAGGGTTTCAGCAACCATATCTCCATCAATATTGGCGATAAAATGTACGTTTAAATGATTTTTATAGAACTGAAGCGCTTCAGTAACCATTTCAAGACCCAAATGACTTCCACCGATGCCTACATTGACGATATCTGTAATAGCCTTTCCTGAAAATCCTGTGCGATTTCCATTAATTACATCCTCAGAAAAATCTTTCATCTTTTGAAGCATAGTGTTTACCTCCGGCATCATGGAGCCAAAATCCCTAAGTGCAGTGTGCAAAACGGCCCTATCTTCAGTGATATTTATTTTCTTACCAGCAAATTGTTTAGCAATGGCATCTTTAAGCTGCACCTCCTTTGCAAGGTCAAGTAAAAGCGAAACTGTTTCGTCTGTCACACGATTTTTAGAGTAATCCACATATAGATCCTCCCATTCAATTTTCATTCTATCGGCACGATCTTTATCTTCTGTAAAAACATTTTGCATCTGTAACGACTTCATTACTTGAAAGTGTTTTTCTAGAGCTTGCCAAGATTTTGTTTTTGTAGGATTTAAATTAGCTAACAACATATATTCCTTTAATTCCAATAGGTAATATTAAATTTTTCTTCTGTAATATTCAATTAGCCCATCTATTGGCCGTTTGACAATATTTCCCAACTTAAGATTATTTTCTTTCAGACATGTTTCAATAATTTCACCAGAGTAATGAGCTATTGAGCCTATAAAGTGAATGGGCACTTCTCTTGGGTTTTCGAAAGTGAGGATTCTACTATTAATGAATTCCGATATACCTTCTTTAATTATATCGTAAAAATAAGTTTCTTTTGCGATTTCTGAACTAAACATGAATTGAGCAAAAGATGCCAGATAGACGTTCGGGTTTGGCTTTTTATAAAGATTTGCCTTTATTTCGTCAGCATCCAAATTAAATTGCTTTGAAAATTCTGCAGCAATATGTGCTGGCATTTTTTTATAATAATAATCTCGAATGAGTTTACGCCCATAATGATTACCACTTGACTCATCCATTAAAATATATCCCAATGCCGGAATTGGAGTATGCACATTCACTCCGTCAAAATAGCAACTATTACTACCCGTTCCCAAAATGCAGACAATCCCAGGTTCTGTTGTTACCGAAAAAACAGCTGCTGCAGTATCTTCCCGTACCGTTATTTGCGCATTTAAAAACAATGATTGGAGCACATCCTCTAAAATCGAGGTGGGAGTAGGAGTACCACACCCTGCACCATAAAAATCAAGTTTTTCCACTTTATTGAAAATACTTCTTAAGGTGTCGTTTTCGTTAATTCGGTCTGAAAGTTCTATTTTGGGAAAAACTGCAGGGTTCAAACCTCTCGTGGTGGTTTTGAATAGAACCTTACCTAAATCGTCAAGCAAAACCCAATCACATTTGGTGGATCCACCATCGGTAATTAAAGTCATAATTCTAGATTGTTGAAACGTAAACGGCGAGATCTACCAATTTGGCGGAATAAGCATATTCATTATCATACCAAGCCACTAATTTAAAGAAATTATCATTGAGGGCTATTCCGGCCTTAGCATCAAAATTACATATATACGGATCTGAAATGAAGTCCTGAGAAACCACATCATCCTCTATAAAATTAATGATGCCTTTATATTCCTTTTCGGAAGCTGTTTTAAACATTAATTTAATATCCTCATAGGTAGCAGACTTCTTGGTACGGACAGTGAGATCAACCACTGAAACATTTGTGGTTGGCACACGAAAGGCCATTCCCGTCAATTTCCCCTCCAATTCTGGAATAACTTTGGTTACGGCCACAGCGGCTCCTGTTGTTGTGGGAATAATATTGCTAAGGGCTGTTCTTCCCAATCTAAAATTTTTCTTTGAAGGTTGATCTACTGTAGACTGTGAAGCGGTAACGGCATGAATAGTAGTCATTAGCGCTTCCTCAATGCCTAGTTTATCGTTGATGAGCTTTGCCATTGGCGCCAAACAATTTGTAGTGCATGAAGCATTTGAAATTATAGTGTCCGTTGATTTCACTTCTTTATGATTGACTCCCATAACAAACATGGGCGCTGTTTTGGATGGAGCAGAAAGAATTACCTTTTCTGCACCTGCGGTTAAATGTGCCGATGCTGAGTCAATGTCCTTGAATACGCCGGTGCAATCTAATATTATGGTGGCTCCAACTTCTTTCCAATCTAATTCCTCGGGATTTTTTTTGGAAGTGACCCTTATTTCTTTTCCGTCTACAAAAAGACTGTCATTTTTCACTTCAACTTTCCCTGGATATTTTCCGTGAACTGAATCATATTTCAGTAAATACGCCAGTTGATCCACTTTCAACAGATCGTTGACGCCTACTATTTGAATGTCTTTTCTTTGAGCTGCAATTCTAAAAGCTAATCGGCCAATACGACCAAAGCCATTAATTCCTATTTTCATCATTCTTATTTTTATTTACAGTCAATTGATTTTCTTCTTTGGAATATTCTATTCATCTCTGTCTTTATCAAAGAGAAAATCAGTTAAAACGAATTTATAAAGGTAATTGAATTAATGCCGATTCTTCAACAAGCTTAGATTTGAAATTGAAAAAATTAAATAGAAAGTATATTGGCCACTCGGATCAAATCTTCGTCAATCACCCTTTTGTCCTGAATGGTCTTTTCAAAGGGTACGGAAATTATTCGGTTATGTACAATTCCGATCATCACATTGCTTTCATTACGCAATAGTGCATCAATTGCCCCTACTCCCAATCTGCTCGCCAATACCCGATCGTAACAACTCGGCGCACCTCCGCGTTGAATATGTCCTAAAACAGTAACTCTTACTTCGTATTCCTTTAAGTTGGTTTCAATATAACTTGCAAGTTCTAGGATGTTTTTTCCTATTTGATCTCCTTCAGCAATTACTACTATGCTCGAAGTTTTTCCCGATTCCTTACTGCGCGCCAATGATTCCAATAACCGCTCGCGCCCTTTATCCTCTTCAGGAATTAATATCTCTTGGGCTCCTGCACCTATTCCTGCATTTAAGGCAATATCACCGGCATCACGGCCCATGACTTCTACTAAAAATAAACGATTGTGGGAATTTGCCGTGTCGCGAATATTGTCAATTGCCTCAACAACAGTATTTAGCGCCGTATCATAGCCAATGGTGAAATCTGTTCCATTTATATCATTATCAATAGTGCTTGGAATTCCAACAACTGGAAAGTCAAATTCATGCGAAAACCGAGATGCGCCTTTAAAAGAACCATCCCCGCCAATAACAACTAGAGCATCTATATCATTCTTCTTTAGATGATCATAGGCCATTTGTCGACCGCGCTCTGTCATAAAATCCTGGCATCTAGCCGATTTTAAAAAAGTACCTCCTTTATTAATAAGGTTTTTAACAGATCGCGCATCCAATTGCTTGAAATCTCCTTCCACTAAGCCTTGGAATCCTCTATAAACCCCTATACAATCCAATTGATGATATGCCGAAGCTCTAACTACGGCCCTTATGGCAGCGTTCATTCCTGGAGAATCTCCTCCGCTTGTGAGAACTGCTACTTTTTGTAATACTTTCATAAAAACTAAAATTAATACTAATGTTTTTAACAAAAAAATGATTTCAATGACAAAATATACGTGTAAGTACGTATAGGTCAGTTTTGAGATACATTCTATATTTGTCTTATAGAATTAGTGGATATAGCACGACTGCGACATTTTTTGTGGGGATAGAAAATTAAGCAACGTGCTGATTAAAGTTTACTAAGTTAGGTTTGTTAAAGAATCTCGGCCAGTGGTCGAGATTCTTTTTTTAATGTATCCATTACCAAATATCGACTTAAATAACAATCCTGTGCTACTCGGAATATGTAATCTTATATATCTTTTTTGTTTGGGAATCTATCTTAAAACGTTCATCTGATCGATATCCCATGATCCAAACAATTTTGTCATCACTCAAGAGAATCCACGTTTTATCTTTCTCATACAATGGCACTTTTTCATCCTTAAAAAATTTACTCACCTTTTTATTCCCATTCATCCCAAAAGGATAAAATTCATCGCCCGCCTTCCTTTTTCGAATTTTCAAAGGAAATTGCACCTTCTCCGCATCCACATAAAGGATGTTATCTCTCACTTCACCCATTTTTGATACGGTCTCAATTTTAAGCTGAATAGGTTTAACCATGCCTTCTTCATAAACCAGAAACTCTTCAGGCAATTCATTTTGATCTATAGCTGTTAAAATCAGCTCATCTCTATTTTTCAATAATTTATGCGACTTTGAGAATAATTGCTTACCGCTTTGGGCAGTTAAAAGATTTGAAACATCATTCCATTCCGTAAAGCCAAATCCATTTAACAACTCATATAATAATTCATCCGTATGTGGAATTTCTTTAAGCTTCTGAATATCTATCTTATAGGAATCTGAAGTTTCTGTGATCACTAGATTATAAATCAAAGCCATATAATCTCCTATCAACTTTTTCGAAGATTGGAGATTGCGCTGAGTGGTTTTGAAATTTTTAAAAATTGACGGATTTGTCTCCTTAAACGACGGTAGTACTTCCAAACGGATTTTATTCCGAAGGTAATCAGGCTTCTGATTGGTTAGATCTTCTCGCCATTTAATGTTGTTCGAGTTGGCATATAATTCTATTTCCTTTCGCGAAAAAGCGAGCAAAGGACGAATTGTCTTATTATTTTTTGCGGGAATTCCCACCAGTCCATCAATTCCAGTTCCGCGAGAAACATTGATAAAAAATGTTTCCATATCGTCATCTAAGTGATGAGCGGTTAATAAGTAATCATATTTAAAATTAATTAACACCTCCTCAAACCAAGCATACCTTAAATCGCGCGCAGCCATTTGAGTTGAAATTTTATGAACTCTTGCAAACTTTTCGGTATCAAAAGTCTCGGCAAAAACCGATACTTCTAATTTCTTTGCCAAACCAATCACAAACATTTCATCGCCGTCACTTTCCTTACCTCTAAGGGAAAAGTTGCAATGCGCCAGCGCAAATTCAAAGTTTAACTCTTTTATCAAATACGATAAAACAACGCTATCTACCCCTCCACTACATGCGACCAGAAGTTTACTTCCTTTTAAAAAGGAAAAATAATTTTCTATATGCTCTTTAAATTTTGAAAGCAAATTATGTTTTAGATAAATTAGTATTCAGAATGATCTTACAGTATGGAAGGTTTTAAAATGGTGGAGCTAAATATGGAAACGTATTTAAGAACTGGGCATCATTCGATGGTACTCCATCACTAATTAAACGCGGATTTTCGGAGTTTTTAGTTCCATCGGGCCCACCAAAAATCCAAAGGAGAGTAGAATCCATAACGTCCTCACCAAGCGCGCGACCGGTCATAATTTCCGATCCATTAGAATAACTGGTAACCCCGTTCTCCGAGACCCAAAGTACATCCCTTGAAAATATGTCGGCCATCCCATCTGCATTCAGACCTAAAACATTTGTTGTAAAGGTAGTGTCCAATGCCATCAATTTGTCTTTGAATACATCCTTAAATCTTTCGTGCATTTGGTAAGGAAGCACCACATTAAGACTATCGCGAAGTCCATCTTTATTGAACAATAGATTTACCGCGGGCCTTCCCATTTGATCTTGTTGTTTGTATACACCTCCAAATAACTCTTCTACGTCACAAGGCTCGCAATCTCCTCCACAATCTATTCCTGTTTCATTACCATTTTGGACTCCATCGCTGCATCTATCCTGATATATTGGCTTATCATCATCGCTTTTACATTGAACAAAAACCAGGGCCAATGCAAGTAAGGAAATCGTGCTTAAATATTTAATATTTTTCATGATTTGGTAATAACTTATTATTGAATTTTTCTTTTTGTTTCAACCCACATATTATACGTTGGGACGTTGGGCGCAAATGGGTTCACGTTAGTTACCGGCGTACCTAGTAAAGCTTTCGGAACTTCAACCACAATTGATAAAACGTTGGTGCCTTCGTAGGTATCTGTGCCGGGATCATTGAATCCAGAAGCCGCACTTCCAGCCATATAGGAATCAAACCTTCTTTTATCAAAGAAAAATGGATCTTCACGCGGACCTGCAAAAAATTTCATCCCATCAACTTCTTCAATATGAATATCTTCGGAACTGGAAATTTTTACGCTATGTTTTATAGAAGTATTTATCGTACTAGTCAGACTGGATTCCGAAGTAGAGAAGGGACCAAAAAAGTGCATGGTATCCCCTCTTTTAATTGCCTGGATGAGAAGATCTTCTTTTAGATCATTATCTACGTCTATGTTAAATTCCATCAAAACATTTTCATCAAAGGCAGCTTGGTCTGTTGGAGATCCTGGAGGAATTAAACCTTGAAGATTCATTACCAATACCAGATTATTGGGATCTGGTGCTTGAAAGGCATAGAAATCTGCTATATCCGAAGTAGTTCCGGTTGTTGATGGTCCATCATTATGGTCGCCGCTCATCAATAAAACAGCTAGCGCCATCATACCAAAGGAGCTTGCCACGGCAAATATTCTCGATTTTTTCATCGTTATCATTTGAATTAAATAGTTTTGCAAAACAATTTTATCGGTTAAAAGTACGGATATGATTTTAGATACAACGCGTCCGCACAAAATCTTATCTTTATAGGTAAAAATAAACATTCTTGAATTTATGAACCCTTCTGCTTCTGGTTGGATCTTGAAGTTTTTAAGTCTTTTCGACAGAAACGAAATGATGGAGAATTTTAATGACGAATCCCATTTCTATAAGTCATTAAAAAACACTGGATTTATGTATGGAATTTCTATGGAGATATTCTCCAAAAAATCCAGTGGATCTTTGAAGCTCACCAGAGAAGAAATGACAAAAGTGAATCTCTTTCATGCGCTTATCTATCAGCAGTTCCGCCATAATAATGAAGCTACCTATGAAGAGGCAATAAGGAATATTTTGGCCTTTTATATACAACTGGAAAAAGGTAAAATGGGCTTTTTTCATAAATTTTCTTTTTCTAACAGTCCTTCATATACTTTAGAAAATATGCTTTCCGCACGCCTGCAAGAGGCGAATTCACTTTTGAGAAGGAATACACTTTCCCTACTCACCTACGCTCTTTTATATTTGGATGTCCTTGCTTTTAAACATTGGCTTCAAGATCCTAAAAGTGTAAAAGCGGTCTATAAACAATTGGAAGAAGGTGTTCTGAACTATTGTTTTTTCACCCTAAAATCTAAACAACAAAAATCAAAATACGACAAGCTGTTGATTGAGCTTTTTGAAACTTCTCCTGAATATGTGATGGATTGGACGGTAGACAAAAGTGCAAATTTTCTTCATAAAATGGAATATCTCAGAAATGCAGATGAAATAGAGAAAAAATATATTCTGGATTTATGTTGCCTCACCATTTGGGAAGATTTAAAAATGGATGAAAGTGAATACCAATATTTACTTCAAATAATAGAGATTCTTGATTTTCCTGAGGCGCAGCTTAGCGAAAGTCTTTCCGCAATGGAATCATTCTCCAAAAAACACACAGAGAAAATCGTTTTGTTTGAATATTCCAATCCAGTGAAGCACTTTTATAAAAGCTCCGCAGCTACAGTAAAATTGTTGATCATGCGTAATAGCAGCAGACTCGTTCAGGAACTGGCAGAAAGTGGAGAGTTGGTTATGTTGTTGGGCCAATCTACGTTACGAGATCTATCTTCAGAAGAAAAAGCAAAGGTCAAGGACCAGCTTTTGGATATTTGCAAGACCATCCCGAGCCTTACTATTTTTCTTTTGCCCGGGGGAACTGTACTTATGCCCTTATTGGTGAAGTTTATCCCGAAGTTGTTGCCCTCCGCTTTTCAGGAAAATAGAATTAATCCGCCGAAGGAGTGAGAGGGTTGAAGCTTTAGGGTTTAGAGTTTAGAGTTTAGAAAAAATTTAAAATATTTTGAAGGACATCCAATTGATGTGTCTCGATTCATAATTTAATAGGCTAGACATAGAAAACTTACGAAAGCTCAATTCAAAAAAAACAAGCTTGCACACCTCAATTCTCTTACGGGTGGCAAACTTTTAAACTCATCAACTTTTAATCCCTACTACAGCAGTCAGGCTTATAAACTCATCAACTCCTAAACCCTCCTCTATTCCAGCCACAGCTTAAAATCTTTTACCCGTTCGCGGGCTACAATAACTTCAAAATCTTTATAGCTGTTCAATTTCAATTGCAGGCGGGAATTGGTGTAGGAAATTATATCCTTTATCGCATTGATATTGACGTAAAATTTCCTGCTTATTCTAAAAAATGTTTCGGGAGAAAGCTCTTCTTCCAATTGTTCCAAGGTGGTTTCTAAAAGATAGTTCCTTCCGTCCACAGTATGTGCATAAGTCCCTTTGTTTTCTGAAAAAAAGCATTCAATATCATCTACCGAAATCATCTTAATGTGTTGCCCGATTTTGGTTGTAAACCGTTTCTTATATTCCCGTCCCACAGGATTGACAAGTAATTTTTTGATATCCTCAAAATCAAATTGGACGTTTTTAGAAGATGGTTGAAAACTCTGATATTTTTTAACGGCAGTCTGTAGTTCTTCCTCATCAATTGGTTTTAGCAAATAATCAATACTGTTCAATTTAAACGCTTGCAAGGCATATTCATCAAAAGCGGTAGTAAAGATAATTGCGCTTTTCACTTCCACTACATCAAAAATCTCGAAAGAAAGCCCATCACTCAACTGAATGTCGAGAAAAATAAGATCGGGATGTTCGTTGTTCTGAAACCAATCCACGGCCTCTTCCACGCTGTGGAGCATTTGATTTACAGTGACATTTTGCTTTTCCAGCATGCGTTTTAAATAACGGGCTGAAGGTTTTTCGTCTTCAATGATCAGTACGTTCATTTTGGGATTGGGGGTTGAGGGTTACAGGCTGCAGGTTTTTTTTCGTGAATAGTAAATCAAAATCTGTCCTCTTCCAAAAACTGCTTGATTTTCTTTTCTTCCCATCGTTTTAAAAAGTTATTTTTAAAATACAATTCAAAAAACACATAGATGGCATGTGATACTAAACCAATTCCCCAGAAAAAGGAAGCTATATAAATACTCCATTTTGAAAAATCAATTTCTCCGCGGCTGAAGACATTTGCTAAAACCAGAATGATCATAGTGTTGATAACTACATAAACCAATAAGTGGCTGTAGAAAGCTTTTAAGGTTTCCACCTTTTTCCGTGCTCTTATATATACCAGGCGTTTGCTGTCTTCCATGAATAATAAGTTTTATTGTTCAAATTTACTATGGGAATTTCGTTCTTCCTCTTCCATAAACTCCTTTAGCTTTCTCTCCTCCCAATTCTTACCTAGAAAAGAAACGCCTCTATAGACCTTCATCGCTTGAAAGATCAATCCTATTCCCCATCCGAATGCTGCCCAGAGAAACCACGCATTTCGCCATTGGTTGGTATAGTAATTTAGGGCTGCCAACGCGGAGATGAAAATTACATATGAAGTTAAGCTTATATAAAACTCCTTTATTTCAGCAACTCGTCGTTTGGCCTTCAAGTATTTAGTGTCTTTATTATTATTTTCCATAATCAATTTTAAAGTGAATTTAGGGTCTGTTGTTTTCGCCAGCAAAACAATTATTCTCAACTGTCCAATTCCATGGATGGACTGTTCAATTGTCTTTTTCCATCAATTCCCGAATTTTTCTCTCTTCCCAATTCTTCCCAAAAAAAGGACTATAATTAAATGCCTCGGAAGCATGATTTGCAACGCCTATTCCCCAACCAAAGATTGGGAAAAATGCCCACGGAAATCCCACTCTTGATACATAATTAAGATAAATAAACACTGGAATACAAACCACATAAATCCCGAAATGAAGATAAAAAACCTTTAGTTTCTCTACCCTTTTCTTGGCTACTTTGTATCGTTTTTCAGAAATATAAGTTTCCTGGGGGTTCACTATAGTAAAGCTTTCCTCGAGAATAGGGATTGCCACGCTGAATTTCCCCCTACTTTCAGTTATCACAATGGGTTTAGTAGTTAGAAGTGCATATCGATCGCGAATATTCTGCAAGCCCACGCCAGTACTTTCTTTTAGACTTTGTTTCTGTTGCACATTGTTTGTAACCACTAGACTTCCATTTTCCTCATAAATCGAAATATAAAGCTTCTTTGCAGAAGTGACTTGATTGTGCTTAACCGCATTTTCCAACAATAGCTGAAGCGACAAAGGAACAACTTTAGCTTGGGGATTTTTTAAATGTGTTGGTGATGAAAACACAATACTGTCCTCAAACCTGACCGTTAAGAGCGACATATAAAGCGCGGCAAATTTCAGCTCTTCCTCCAAAGTAACAAGTTCTTTACTCTTTTGTTCCAAAACATAACGATATACTTTTGAAAGAGAAGTAGTAAAACGCGTGGCAGCTTCAGGGTTTTCCTCGATGAGACTACTAAGCACATTCAGACTGTTGAAAAGGAAATGTGGATCTAATTGATTTTTTAGTGCATCAAATTTTGCGGAGGCCGTGCCAGCGATAATTTTTTGTTCTGTGACCTTAGTCTCCTGTTTGTTTTGATAATAATAAACGGTATAGAAAATTGCGGAAACAACAGCAGAAATCAGAAAGGAGATATAATAATATTCCAATTTTTCACCTTCAAAAAATTCGGGAATACTTTTTCCGCTAATAATGGTTTCAGTGAATAATCTGATTAAAAATAAACTTATTACCGTAAGAAGAATTCCACCCACTGCACCTTTTAAAAGATTCTTGGATCTAAAAACTTCATTCGGAAACCATTTCAGTAGAAACCTAAAGTAATAGGCGTTTACCAAATACAAGATCACCGAATAAAATTGGTTATATCCAAACCATATAAGTAGCTGCCGGCCTTCTGGGAAAGCATTTACATTGGCATATTGAATAAGTAACATCACGATAAAGACCGCAATCCCCACCACAAACGCTCTAATGAAATGTTTTAAAAAACTCATCTTTTATTATTTTGTTGAAGTCCGAATTGCTTACTTACGAAAAATGCCAAAACAAAAAAGTATAATTATCGATTTCAAATTGGCTTTACTTTTTAAATATTTACTAAATCTTATGGAACTACCGGATGAAAAAATTGGTTTGAGACCATGTCCATTTAATTACAGTTTTCTTCCAAAACCTTCTTTGCACGTTCTTCGCTAAACTTTGGATAAAACTTTCCTTTAGGTTCAAAAGTTGAAGAGAGTTCTATAGCACGATTTATTTCTTTGCAATACGATTCTACGGACTCTCCGAAATATTTCGCACTTCCTATCTTCCATTCCGCATTTGCCATAATCATCATTGGGTTTTCTGGAGCCATGGCTAATGCTTTTTGGTAAAGTTCAGAAGCTTTGGGAGAATAAGTCATTCCATATTGCATGCCATCAAACACAATCCAAGCCGTATATAGTTGTGCTTGAAGCACAAGGATTTCAGGATTTTCCTTAGAAATTGCTGTGGCATCATTTATAAAATCTTGTGCCTTTTTTAATTGAGCGGTTAGCTTGTCCTTATCCTTTTCTGAAAAACTCATCACTACATTTATCTGGGCAGCATAAAATGGCGGCAACCAATTGTCCGGTTCAGCCTTTGCAATGCGTTCAAACATATTGGCGGCTTCCCAAGGTTGCTCCTTGCCCCAAAGTCGAAAGGCTTTTTGCATTCCTGCCTCATATTTTGATGAATCGGGTTGGCTTTTTAAAACAGCGTTATCAGATTGGGCTTGCATTACCAATACTGTAAAAAACAAGGTAAGATAAGTAAATACGTTTTGCATGATTTCTGGTTTTAGGTGTTGATTATTATTACTAACAGGAGAAGTTTTTCTCCATTACATCATCTCAATATCCATTTGAACAGCGCTTCCTCCTTTAATCTCGAATTTCGCATCTTTCCATTGAGGCGGTCCAAATCTGGGAGGAACATTATTTGAATTTCCATAATTTTCTTTTGGAATCATGCCGAAAAGCCTATCAAATTTGCCATTTTCGTTTTCATCATGATATACTGATATAGCATAAACTCCTTCTGGAATATCTTCAAATGAAACTTTTACTTTCCCATTAAAAATTTTAGTCGAGAACGATTTAAATGTCTTTTTTAAAAAGTCCTTTTCTGTAATATAAAGACCCACCATCGCTTTTCCTTTATCATTCTTAAAACCTTTTATGAAAACGTCTATGGTGTTTTGGCCTTGCAACATAAATGTCGACATTAAAATTAATGATATTGTAAGCAATGATTTCATAATCTGGGATATTAATGAATTTCCTACGTCAAAAGTCATCAAATAACTAATCTTTTTGAAAATTATAATACTCAACTGTCACTATCTAGGGATGAATTGTACAGTGTATGAAGCCTTCTCTACCACTCAGTTTACAAATTCTTTAATTGGTTATCTTTTTTATCCGTACTGATAGTCCAAAAGAATCCTACAAAGAAAAACTGATCTGCCGCTGGCTGAAGCTCTCTCCTTGCAAAAACGCCATTGGAATCTGGCAAGCTTGCATATTGATATCCGTTGACATTTTTAAAAGCAAACACGTTATTAATGGATGCATATAAAATCTTTTGGGAGGAAAGTAAGTATGCCCAATTCAAGCTTACACTGTTATAATTTTTTGTTTTATTCTGAAGAAACCCTTGGGAATTATAATCCGTATAACGGCGACCACTTGCAAATTGATAGCTAAAACCTACCTGACTTTTCCAATTTTCAATCCAATATTTGCCGACTACGGAAAGGTTGTGGGTGTTCGCAAAGGATGGCGTTGCTTTGATGGGATAGTCCCGATATAGTCTTTCCGTATCTAGATATGAATAACTTATCCAATAATCTGTATTTTTAATGCTTTCATTATCGCGCCAAAATACATCAAGACCTTGCGCATATCCATTCCCATTACTTGAAAAGTTCGTGTTTATATCAGGTATTGAATCCACGTAAGTAACAAGATTTGAATAGGTTTTTCGATAAATTTCAGCTCTGAATATTCTGTTATTGGCGGTGTATTGATAATTGAGAATATAGTGTTCGGTATGCTGCGCCTGCAAATCTTGATCGAATTTCAAAAACTCATTGTCGGGCTGCTGATAGAAATCGCCGTATGCCAGGGAGAGTTGCCCATTTTTATTCGTTTTAAAAGCTAAGGAAACTCTGGGGGAAACTGTATACTCTTGAAAAAGATCGCTGTATTCTCCTCTTACTCCAAGTTTAAGGGCAAGATTTCGTGAAAACATGAAGTCTGCTTCGGAAAAGGCAGCGGTAATATTATTATTGAATTTCATAACCACATCTAAATCTGATTCCTTATAATTTTCACTAAAATCTGTAATGAATTGCTCTGCACCAAAATTCAATTTAAAGCGACTCCCAAATCGTTTCCCCAATTTAAATTTAAGATGGGCAGAATTTTCAATGTCGTTAATATCCGCTTCATCAATTCCTACTTTGGTCTTTCCATAAGTATAACTTCCACCGGCAAAAACGGACCAGCCCTTATTCAAAATTTCACTAAAGCTCGCATTGGTATAAAAATTCTGGTTGTCCAACTTGAATCTAATGCCTTCCGGATTATTAATATCTTCTTGAATGAGCTCGAAATTGGCTGAATCAAAAGCTCCATATACTTTCAGTAGTCCATTTCCCAACTCTTGACGGTAAACTGCTTCTCCTGAAAAAGTTTCATAGGGTTTTTTCCAATCATTTCTATCGGGTAAAATTGCGATATACGGTCCTAAATTAGTGTACGATAGATTCAGACTTAACGAACTTGAATCCCATTTTGTGGTATGACCCAAGCCTGCACCTACACTCATTATAGCAATATCTGTTTTGTTATGTGTGGGCTCGTCAATAGTACTCAATAATAAAACAGAAGATAAAGCTTGCCCATATTCCGCGGAATATCCTCCTGTTGAGAATGTAATTCCATCAAACAAAAATGGACTGTACCGACCTCTAGAAGGAATATTGTTTGGAGTTGGAGTATATGGTTCAAAAACCCGAACGCCATCGATGAAAATCTGTGTTTCACCTGCTTCGCCCCCTCTCACAAAAAGCCTACCATCCTCTGCCACCGTGGAAGTGCCCGGAAGGGTTTGAATGGCGCCCATAACATCTCCAACCGCACTTGCCGTAGTTACAATATCCAATGGTTTAAGAACAGAAATTTTGCTATTATCACCCGCTGAAAAACTTCCTGCTGAAATTGTTACAGCATCTAAGGAGTTTACATCTTCCTTAAGAACAATCTTAAGGTCCGTCATTTTTGAAACCTCATCTGTAATTTTAAGAGGCTCAAATGAAACATACGACACGGTTAATGTTTGAATTCCCTTTTCGGAAGTGTGAAAATTAAACTTACCATTCTCATCGGAAGATGCACCATCATAAGTGCCTTCCAAATAAATGTTTGCTCCAATTATTGGAATTCCTTTATTATCTGTGACTGTACCGGAGATATTGCTTTGGGCAAGAATGGATTTGGATGCGAGGACAAGAAAAAAGATAAATACCGAAACTTTCATGTGGGTTGGTTTTAATTTTCAGTCCAAAGATTAAATATATCATCTTACTTTAATAAAACAATAAACTGAAATGTACAAATAACATGATGAAATGTAGAATTGTTTAAAATTTCGGAATTGTGAGTGCTGAATTTGCGAATGGAGAGTTATCGGTTCGGCGAGAAATAGAGGATTTATAAACTGTAAGAAATAAGTACCATTTTTAGATACAAAAGCGAAAATGTATAAGTGGGAAAAAGAAAATATTTCGGAAAACAAGGCGTTTTATATTTGAAGAAATCATCGATTATTCGGTCGATGAAGATTGAGGTGCTTTAAAAGGACGAATTATCAAACGCGCCGCTTTATCGTAGTTTATATAATTATAGGTCCAGTTAAAGAATGTTATAACCCTATTCCTGAAACCTACTAAAAACCATAGGTGGACAAACATCCACATAAACCAAGCGATTGCCCCTCCGAAATGTAAATTCTTTAAATCTACCACCGCTTTATTTCTTCCTACTGTCGCCATGGTACCTTTGTCGTTATATTCAAAAGGTTCTAAATCCTTACCTTTTAATAGTTTTCTAAAGTTTTTGCCTAGCAGTTTTCCCTGCTGAATCGCGGGCTGAGCTACTTGCGGATGGCCTTTTGGGTATTTTTCCGTTTCCATTACTGCAATATCTCCAAGCGCGTAAATATTCGGATAGTCCTCTACTTTATTAAATCTATCAACTTTATATCTCTGGATTTTATCTATTAAAGAGGTTGCTTTAATTCCATCTACCGGCGCTCCAGTAACTCCTGCTGCCCATATAAAAGTTGCGGTCACAAAATTTTTGCCATCCTTTGTGGTAACCGTTGTCCCATCATATCCACTGATCAGCGTTTCTAGATGAATTTTTACACCCAGTTTTTCCAAAAAACCTTGGGCCTTTTTTGAAGCCGTTTCACTCATGGGTGGCAATATCCTATCTTGACCTTCTATTAAATGCACTTCCATCTCCTGCTCATAAAGTTCGGGATAGTCATTTTCTAGAATTCCTTTTCTAAATTCTGCCAACGCTCCTGCCAATTCCACACCCGTTGGACCCGCACCCGCGATTACAAAATTTAATAAACGCTTTCTATCTTCCTTGTTGGAAGCTCTATCCGCAGCTTCAATATTCTGCAAAATCAAGCTCCGGATATTCAGTGCCTGGGGCACCGTTTTCATGGGCATACTATATTTTGCAATGCTGTCATTTCCGAAAAAATTAGTGCGTGTTCCTGTAGCAATTACCAAGAAATCATAGGGTAAACTTCCAATAGAAGTAGAAATAATATTATCCTTTGTGTTGATATGCTCTACTTCTGCCATGCGAAAATGAAAGTCGGTAAACCCTCTAAAGATCTTTCGAAGTGGATAAGCTATGGAGTCAGGCTCTAGACCCGCCGTGGAAACTTGATAAAGTAAAGGTTGGAAAGAATGGTAATTGTGGCGATCAAAAAGAACAATCTGAACTTTTTCATTTTTAAGTTGTTTGATGAATGAAATTCCGCCGAAGCCACCACCTATCACAATTATTCGAGGTAAATCTGTTTTCGGAATATTCATAGCTTAAAATTAAATAACAAAATTAGTTTATGTAAGGTAACCATTTTATTTTTTAAGAATATTGTAACAAACCCAAAAGGGTCTATACTAATACCGCAGCAACCAAAAACCATTGAAGAAGGAACTCGAACATAGTTTTGTTGAACTACTGGAGAAAAATCAAAGGATTGTGCATAAAATCTGTCGGTTATATACCAACGATGAGGAATCGCATAATGATCTTTTTCAGGAAATCACTATCCAACTTTGGAAGGCATATCCGAAATTTCGTGGCGATGCGAAATTTAGCACATGGATGTACCGAGTTGCTCTAAACACTGCCATCACGCTTTATCGAAAATCTAAACGCCAAATTAAAACGCAGGATTTCGAAACTATCAGCTTTAAAATAACTTCCGAAGAATTTGACGACACTGAAGAAAGACAATTGGCACTTATGTACAGTGCAGTTAAGGAGTTGAACGATATTGATAAGGCATTGGTTTTCCTATACCTAGAGGATAAAAACTATAAGGAGATTTCTGAAACCCTCGGAATTTCTGAAGTCAATGCTAGGGTGAAAATGAACAGGATAAGAGGAAAATTACGAACAATTTTAAATCCGTAACAAACTATGGATGAACTGGAACTATTAAAAAAACAATGGCATCGGCAAGAAGAGGACCTTCCTCACCTTAGCTATGGGGATATATATAAAATGTTATTAAAAAAATCCTCTTCCATAGTAAAGTGGATATTTTTCATTAGCATAGGGGAAATTATTTTCTGGACTGCTTTGGCATTCCTGATGCCTGAATCCAGCCAAAAATTCACGGACGACATCGGCCTCCATAATGTTTTGTTGGTATTCAACATTTTATACTACGTAGTTTTTGCAATCTTCATTTTTCTCTTTTACAGAAACTATTTGAAGATCTCGACTACGGATTCGGTAAGGGAATTAATGAAGAATATCCTTCGTACCCGAAAAACTGTGAGGTATTTTATTATTTACAACGTAGTGACAACTTGCATTATGTTTATAGGTATAAATATCTTTTACTATTTCAACCAAGATTTAATGCTGGAGATAATGATAAAAGACAATCTTATATCTGCAACTACAGATAAGGGGCAATTTTTGACAATGTTCTTTATTACCCAATTAGTTCTGGCAGTTTTGGTAATTATTGGAATCCTGATATTTTATCGAATTATTTATGGAATTCTCCTAAAACGATTGCATTCGAATTATCAAGAGCTGAAAAAAATAGAGCTATAAATAATGTTTTGACAGGAAAATTTAATAGGAAAAATAGATTCTCAGAGGAAAACCATTCTTAATATGGCCACTCCCGTTGCTTATTCAGTTCTTCGTGCTTTTTTAGTTCTTCTGCGGGAATTACTTTTAGGAAAGATGGATGTTGTTCAATGGCATATTCCAATTTCTCCACAATTTCCTTTACAGTGTCATTGTCATAATCTATATCCAATGGCTGTTTTATCTCCATTGTTTGAAGAATATTCCGTTTCTTGATACGGAGTCCTTTTTTGTCAAAAGATCTTCTAAACCCGTCGATTACGATTGGTACAACAATGGGTCTATCCTTTTTGATGATGTGGGCTGTTCCACGACGAATTGGTTTCCATGGTTTAGTGGTTCCTTGAGGAAAGGTGATTACCCACCCATCATTGAGCGCTTTGCTAATATTGCTTACGTCGCTCATCTTAACTTGTTTGTTGACATCAACACCTTTTTCTCGCCATGTACGCTCAATACTGACTGATCCAGCATAAGCGAATATTTTTGGTAGAATACCCGCTTTCATGGTTTCTTTAGCCGCCACGTAGTAAATATTCAACTTAGGATTCCAAAGATATCCTATATTCTTAATGTTGTCCACCCTTCCGCTCAAGCTCGCATTGAACACGTGAAACATGGCTACAACATCTGCGAAATACGTTTGATGGTTGCTAACAAAAAGCACATTGGTGTCAGGGAGATTCCTGATAATCTCACTTCCGTGGATTTGCAGTTCGTTAAATCCCTTGAAACGACGATGTGTCATAGCTCCAAGAATCCGGATCAACCAGAGTTTTATTAAAAGTATATGCCCAAAAGGGTTTTTTTTGAAGAGACCCATTATTTATTTTCAGTGATCAGTGTTACGTAAAAAGGTGTTGATTAGTGCAGGAAGCCGGAGATTGCATATAGAGATATCATCACTCATTTTCATTAATCTTTAGCTCCAATTCATTCTTTATCCTCTTTTTAGATATCAACTTCCTGCTCGCAAATATAGTAAAATAAGCTTTTACAGAACCCGTGTTAGCAATTCTCTCACTTCGTTGAGCATCATGGCAGTGGCTCCCCAAACAACATGACCATTCAACATAAATGCAGGCACTTCGAGATCAGTTGCATAGGATGTGGTCAGAATTTGTGTGGTTATACAACTGTTATCCATAAATTTATTTAAATCTACTTCTATCAAAGCCTCTACCTCTTTTTCTTCGGGAATAAAATTTGGGGTTGTTTTAGTAATCCCTAAAAAAGGCTGAACGAAAAAATTGCTGGGCGGTATATAAATCTCTGTAAGTTTTTTAATGACTGAAATAGCATTTCGAGATACACCAACCTCTTCTTCTGTTTCACGAAGGGCCGCATCTTGAATGGAAGCATCATATTTCTCCAGCTTTCCACCTGGAAAACCAACTTGTGCAGAATGTACGCCCCTGTATGTCTTCCGAAGAATTAAAATTAAGTTGGTCTGTAAATCTAGGGTTGGATAAAACAAAGCCATAACGCCGGCTTGCTTGGCTTTTGCCATATTTTGTGCTTCGGCTTCTAATTCCCGCAATCTTTCAACGGGCGCCATTTTAAATTGCACCGCTTGCCCAGGAAGTTCCATTTTCCTTACTTTTACAATTCGTTTTTCAAATTCGTGAAAATTCATTTATGGGAAAATTGTTTATTTATATCTTCGGAATAGTGTTCTTTTTTGCAAGCTGTGAAGATAAGAAAAAGCCTACCCGAAACGAAAACGAAGTCATAACGCAAAACCCACCCCGAGAAGCTGAAGGAACTAACCGGAAACCCAAGGTAGATGTTAAGAATAGTGATACAATATCTTTTCCAAAAATCACCAACGACAATCTAGTTTCTTTTTTAACCGAATACGGAGAGAAAAACCCAGAGACCAAGGTCCTTATAAAAACCCGTTTTGGCGATATTGAAATAGAACTTTATAAGGATACCCCTTTACATCGAGCCAATTTTATCTATTTGGTAAAGCAGAAATATTTTGATGAAACATTTTTTCATAGAGTAGTTCCCGATTTTATAATTCAGGCGGGAAACAGCGATCTGGTTTCCACTCCCAAAAAACGATCTAAACTAGGAAAAGAATATTTACTTCCTGCGGAAATTATAAAGGGACGAATTCACGAATACGGAACAGTCTCTGGCGCAAAGGAATATCGTGAAAATCCAGATAATAGAACTGCGCCTTACGAGTTTTTTATTTTCCTAGGTCCCAAATCTTCAACAGCTCATTTAAACGGAAAATATACCATTTTCGGAAAAGTTGTCAAAGGAATGGACGTTGTAGAGGAAATCTCTAAAGTAGAAGTTGATAGCGGAGATTGGCCTTTAAGCAATATTTATATTTCGGCAGAAGTTTTGGAATAACCCTAAAGGAGATTCTGGACCGCTCCTCTTTTAGAATCTAGAGTCTATGGGTGAACATACGTCTGAAAGAAGATTTTAGACCGCTCCGCTTTTAGAATCTAGAGCCTAGACGGAAAGAAGATTCTGGACCGCTCCGCTTTTAGAATAAAGCGTAGACGTAAACCTAAGCCTGAAAGAAGATTCTGGATCGCTCCGCTTTTAGAATCTAGAGCCTAGAGGCAGACATAGTTCCGAAAGACGATTTTAGACCGCTCCGCTTTTAGAGCTTAGAATCTAGACAGTTTCACTAAACCCCTCAACTCCTAAACTTATAAACTATTAAACTTATAACCTTAACATTTTAACCTTACAACCTTTCACCCCCTCTACACCACCTCACCTCTCCATTTCCTCCTTGGAATAAATATTCGGCAAAGACAAATTGAAATAGACCGCTAATAACCTTACAATCATAACAATTGCACCAGAAATAATTACAATCAAATCTGTGGGCATTGGGGTTTGCATTAAAAGAAAATAGACCGACGCTCCAATAATACAAGCGGTAGCATAGATTTCCTTTTTAAAGATTATTGGAATCTCATTACACAAAATATCCCTTATAACTCCACCAAAACACGCGGTCATAGTTCCCAAGGCAATACAGATTATTGGAGGGAAACCCGCCTCTATACCTTTTTGAACCCCAACGATGGTATAAAGCGCAATCCCGATGGTATCAAATAAAACTAACGATTTCCGAACATAATTTAGGCGTTTTCGAAAGGCCACAGAAAATACTGTTGCCGCAAAAATTACATATACATAGGTCAAACTCTGCATCCAAGCCACGGGAGCTCCAATAAGGATATCTCGCAAAGTCCCACCCCCAACTGCTGTCACGAAGGCTATGATCAAAATTCCGAAGGGATCCAATCTCTTGTTCAATGCCGTAAGCACACCGGAAATGGCAAATGCTAAGGTTCCTATAATATCTAATACAAGAATTAATTTCACATCTTTTGTGTAAAGTGGTTATAGTCTCTAAGAACTGTATCTATGTATTGTTTGTCATAAAGATCTGAAGAAGTTTCCAAAACAGACTCTACTTTCTTGCGTAGCATATTTAATGTTTTGAAATCATTGGAACGCAATGCAATGTGGTAAGTTTCTTTTATTAACCGCACATCTTTATCTGTAAGCTTGGTTACGCCCAAAAATTTTGGAACATAGTCATCATCTATTTCTTCTAGAATTGTATGGTCAATGGTCACCTGGTTTTTAGTGCTTATTACTACTGTCCCCGCGGCATGATCTCCAATCCGTTGGCTTTTTTCGGAAAAAATAATCGACAACAATCCAATAGATCCCAAAAATATCCAAATATCAACCAGCCGAAGCATCCAAAGGATCAGAAAATCGCTCCATCGTGCAGGGCTTCCGTCCAGTTTCACAACTTTCGTCTTCATTATCATCTTCCCTACAGTTCTTCCATCAAACAATAAATGCATATATAATGAATAAAACATGATGGGCAATAAGAGAAACTGTTGGAGCCCAAAAATCGTCCAATTGTCACTAAATGCAAGTCCCATAGCGTCCGTAGCCAGCTCTACAAGATACAGATATACAAAAAATAAGAATAAATCTATGAGAAAGGCCAAAATGCGCTCCCCAACACTCACAACTTTATAGTTGAGATTTACGTTTTGTGTGGTAAGGATTTTTAAATTTGCCATGTACAAGCAAGTGGTTAATTTTATCGATAATTAGGATATATGCGCGAAGCGGCTTTCGTTAAGCAAAATAAGGCAAAATGGATTGCATTTGAAAAGGCTATCACACTTAATTCAAAAATAAGTCCTGATCAACTTGCCGACCAATATATCCAACTCACAAATGATCTTGCCTACGCACAAACTTATTATTTAGATAGTAAAACTTTAGAATATCTGAACGCGCTTGCTTCCCAGGCACATCAAAAAATCTATAAGAATAAAAAAGAAACGAAAAATCGGATTTTGAGTTTTTGGACATATGAGTTTCCATTATTCTTTTCCCAACACCAACGTGTTCTTTTATATTCTTTTCTGGTATTTGCATTGGCAACTTCCATAGGTGTTATTTCTACTGTTCATGACGATTCGTTTGTTCGATTGATTTTGGGGGATAACTATGTAAACGAAACTCTAAATAATATTGAAATAGGAGATCCCACCGCTATTTATAAGGGTGGAAGTGAAATTGGTTCGTTTTTGGGCATTACCATCAATAACATCCGAGTGGCATTTTTGGCCTACGCCTTTGGAGTTTTCACATCGGTAGGAACAGCTTATTTGCTATTTAGCAATGGGGTGATGTTGGGTGCTTTTTTTACCATGTTTTACACTCGCGATCTCCTTTTTGAAGCTTCAAAAAGCGTTTGGCTACACGGAACCATTGAAATTTCCGTAATCGTGATTGCAGGCTGTGCAGGAATGGTAATGGGTAATAGTATTCTTTTTCCCAAAACATTTTCTCGAAAAGTTTCATTCCTTAAAGGTGCAAAAGATGGACTTAAAATTGTTGTGAGCACCATTCCATTTTTTATCTTGGCAGGGTTTATTGAAGGCTTTATCACTCGCTATAGCAATATGCCCACCTGGTTGGCATTGACGATAATATTCAGTTCTTTGGCGCTGATTATTTTTTACTATATTCTCTACCCAATTATTCTGAACAAAAAATATGCAGCAGAAATACATCGAACTTAAAGCATCTAGGGATGTTGGAGGCATGATCACTACTTACTTTGAATTTTTAAAACAAAATTTCAAAGGTTTTCTCAATATCTTTATTAGCTACAATGGATTTTTCATTCTCGGGTTTTTAGGAGTCAGCTATCTGTTGGTTACAGGCTTTGTTGGAGTTTATTTTACTTCCACAGCAGGAGGAAACGCGTCTAGCTTACTTAGCCACCAGCTCTATCTCGCTCTTGGTTTTTTAAGTTTTATCGTCCTCTTTATAGTCACCGCAATTTTCAATTATAGTTTGGCCGCCGCTTATATGATTGAATACGAAACTAATCCAGGCGCCGTTGTCGAAAAAAGTAAGGTTTGGGAAATTGTAAAACAAAACTTCGGAAAAATTACTCTTTTCATCATTTTAATGATGATGATGTATTTTGGGGTTATAATTTTTGGAATGATTGTTTCAATAATTCCCGTACTGGGAATTTTTGCATATTATTTAATCATTATAGGATTTACAAGTTGGATGGGCCTAGCATTTATGTCTATGATGAGAGATAAAAAAGAAGTAACGGAAGCATTTGGCGAAGGATGGAAACTCTTGACCCAGTATTTCTGGAAAAGTATTCTTACAAATCTTGTCATCACCATGTTAATCGGAATTTTAATGATGGTTGTGTTAATGGTTCCAGGGGTTTTAATTGGGATTTATACCTTTCATTCCGTAGAAACTGGGGTAGATTTAATCAATTCGCCAGTGTCCAATATCATTTGGATTCTTGCGCTGTCCTTTCTGCTTATTCTTTATACAATAAACCAATCCCTCTCGCAATTCGTAAATGGAATTCTCTTTTATTCTCTTCATGAAGAAACATACAATGAAGCCGCACGCGAAAGAATCGATAATATAGGATTGGGTGAATAGAGGAATAACCATATTATTTTTATTTCTGAATGCCTTCGGAATATATGCCTCGGAAAAGGACTCTGTAGTCGCTATTGACAGCAGTAAAGTTGCCCGTAAGCATTTTTCCGAAAAAATTTCCGAAAGATATACGGGCAAACAATATAACTATGATTCCCTGGAAGGTGAAACCGAAAATATTTTGAGTCGTGCCATAAATTGGATATTTAAAAAACTCAATGAAATTTTCGGGATAGATCTACCTCCGGGATGGCAACAAGTGGTGGAGACTTTTATCTATGGTATATTGATTGCATTCGCTATTTATATATTAATAGAGTTTTTAATGGGAAACCAGGCCGCTTCATTTTTCGGAAGAAAAAGTCAAGCCGTTGCACCTTTAAATATTCAGGAAGAACATATAAAAAATGTCGATATCGATTCGTATATCGCAAATGCTTTAAAGGAAGAAAATTACCGTTTGGCCATCAGATTTATGTATTTAAAATCCTTAAAACTCCTGTCCCTGAACAATCTGATTGAATGGCATTTTGAAAAGACCAACTCCGATTATTTTAATGAAATTGAAGACGGAAGTTTAAAACAAGATTTCAAGAAAATTTCCTATTGGTATGACCATATCTGGTATGGGGAATTTGCATTGGACAAATTAGGATTTGAGAATGCCCAAAAAGACTTTGAACAATTGAACAAAAATCTGAAACATGCTGGATAAACGTTCAAAAAAAGTACTTTGGATTTTTGGGGGTGCATTGCTTGCAATCATCATTACAGAATTAGTGCGTCCACAACCTGTGGATTGGCGGGATAGTTACACTGCTTTTGATAAAATCCCGTTGGGCAGTTATATTTTTTTTGAAGAAGCGCCTCTCCTCTTCAATACATATCTCCAAATGGTTCAAAAAGATCCTTATGAATTCCTTTCGGAAGGAACGTATGAGAATAACTCCGCCTATATTTTCATCAATAACGAACTTTTTTTCGACAAAAGACAGACTGAAAAAATCTTGAATTATGTTGAAAACGGGAGTACGGTTTTCATTTCCGCTAGGAGTATTGGAGGTGATTTGGCAGATTCATTAAAGACATCCAATAAAACCTCCTATAACATTTTGGAAGAAGAAGTGCGTCCAAAATTCTATACTTCTACCCTATTGCAAGATTCAATCTCCACGTTTAAAAAAGGGGTTTATAAATCTTCATTTATTAGTATAGACACACTGAAATCTAAAGGGTTGGGCTATTATGACACTTCAGATCCAAATATTCAGGATCTAAACTACATTTCTATGGAATATGGAAAAGGCAGATTTTTATTACATAGTTTGCCCGAAGCATTTTCAAACTATTATATGCTAAAAAACAATGGTCAATACGCAGCCGATGTCTTGTCTTACATACATGCAGAAAAAATATACTGGGACGAATATCTGAAATCTGGCAGAAAGGTGGTCAGTTCGCCCATGCGTTTTATTTTAAACCAGGCCCCGCTCACTTGGGCTTACTATATTTTAATGACTGCTCTATTGATTTTTGTGATTTTTAAGGGAAAACGGGAACAGCGAATTGTACCGGTTATTAAACCTTTGGAAAATACCTCTGTGGAGTTTACCAAAACCATTGGCGATCTGTATTTCCAGCACAAGGATTACAGTAATATCATTGCCAAAAAAATCACGTATTTTATGGAAAATATTCGTTCGAAATACTTTTTGAACACCTCGGAAATTTCCGAAGATTTCATAAAAAAACTGGCTGTCAAAAGTGGCAATACCGAAGATGACACACGCAGATTAATGCATTTTATAAAAAACTTAAAAGAGAAATCTGTTCATAGCGAATCTGATTTACTCAATCTCAACAAAAAAATAGAAGATTTTAGATTATAACTATGGAAGAAAATCAAAGCCCCTCAATGGAATTTAATTCCCGGATCGATTTAAAAGATCTTCAAGCCGCAGTTGGCAAAATAAAAACAGAACTCGGAAAAGTAATTGTTGGCCAGCACGACATGCTGGAAATGCTTGTTGTTTCAATCCTCACAGACGGCCACTCCCTGATTGAAGGCGTTCCTGGAGTTGCAAAAACCCTGACTGCTAAACTTCTAGCTAAAACTTTGGATGTAGATTTCAGTAGAATTCAATTTACGCCAGATTTAATGCCGAGCGATATTCTTGGAACTTCGATATTCAACGTTAAAACAAACGAATTCGAGTTTAAGAAAGGTCCCATTTTTTCAAATATTGTTCTTATTGATGAGATCAACCGTGCGCCCGCCAAAACCCAAGCTGCACTTTTTGAAGTTATGGAAGAGCGACAAATAACGATGGACGGAACAGAATACACCATGAAACCTCCATTTTTGGTATTTGCCACACAAAATCCAGTGGAGCAGGAAGGAACTTATGCCCTGCCCGAAGCCCAATTAGATCGTTTTCTCTTTAAAATAAATGTTCCTTATCCTAGTCTGGAAGAAGAAGTCCAAATTCTTGAAAATGCCCATCACCGCAAGGAGACAACTGTTTTAAGCAATATAGATCCAATCTTGAGCGCTCAACAAATTGCGGAATATCAGCAAATAATAAAGCAGATTATTATTGAAGCCAATCTCCTTAGGTATATTGCCGCCATAGTTGATAATACAAGATCAAATGCCAACCTCTATTTAGGCGCTTCTCCCAGAGCTTCATTGGCTATAATGTATGCGTCAAAAGCCTTGGCTGCGATAAACGGAAGAGATTTCGTAACCCCCGACGATATAAAGAAAATTGTTCCATCTGTTCTTCGCCATCGTATTATTCTCACACCAGAACGAGAAATGGAAGGAATAACGGCAGATAAAGTGGTCCAGCAAACAATGGAAACCATTGAAATTCCAAGATAATTTTTTAGGATTAGAGATTTTTTTAAAACAATATAAGTGAAGCAATTTCTTAAAAGTTTATATCTCCAAAAACGGTTTTTTACCGTTTTATTTTCGCTTGCAATTCTGTTTGTACTATCGTACTTCTTTCCGGAATTGTTTGGAGTTACCAAACTTTTATTTTACCTATTCCTTGGTGTTTTCGCCGTTGATGTTTTCCTGTTATATCGAAATAAAATTGGCATTCAGGCAGAGCGAAATGTTCCAGATAAATTATCCAATGGAGATGACAATACAATTTCGATCAAAGTTGTAAATCGATATCATTTCAAAATAGCCTTAAAGATTATTGATGAATTGCCCATTCAATGGCAAATTCGGGATTTTAAAATAGAGGCCCGACTTAATTCTTCCGAAGAAAAAAATTTCACTTATACCGTTCGTCCAACCGAACGTGGGGAATATTATTTTGGGAATCTTAATACCTATGCATCTTCGGTGTTGGGATTAGTTTCGCGCAAACAACAGTTTTCTGCAGAAACAATGGTTCCTAATTATCCATCTTTTCTTCAACTGAAAAAATATGATTTCCTTGCATTTTCCAACCAATTGAAACTTTTTGGACTCAAGAAGATCCGAAGAATTGGGCATACTATGGAATTTGAACAGATTAAGGATTATACCAGAGGTGACGATGTTCGGAACATAAACTGGAAAGCTACTGCAAAAAGAAATGAATTGATGGTCAATCAATTTCAAGATGAAAAGTCGCAACCTGTATATTGTGTTATTGACAAAGGCAGAGTAATGAAAATGCCCTTCGACCAGCTGAGTTTATTGGATTATTCCATTAACGCTACGTTGGTAATTTCAAACATTGTGCTAAAAAAACATGATAAGGCTGGCGTATTCACCTTTTCGAGAAAGCTGGAAGATAAAGTTATGGCACAGCGAAGGAATACCCAAATGCAGCTCATTTTGGAAACGCTTTACAACGTAGAAACTGATTTCTCTGAAAGCGATTTTTCTCGTTTGTATGTGGATATTAAGCGCCACATCAAACAACGTAGCCTATTGCTGCTATTTACCAATTTCGAAACTCTGGATGCACTCAATAGACAGTTACCTTATTTGCAGGCCCTCAATAGAACTCACCTATTGGTAGTGATATTTTTTGAAAATACGGAACTTAAATCGTTTTTAGAGGCCAAAGCCGAAACTACCTATCAGATTTTTGAAAAAACCATTGCCGAGAAATTTATTTTTGAGAAAAATTTGATCGTAAATGAACTTCATAAGTATGGAATTCAATCGATCCTCACGGCACCGGAGAATCTTACCGTTAATACCATCAATAAATATTTAGAAATCAAGGCTCGTGGCTTGCTATGATCAGACCTTGTTAAGCTATTCTTGTTTTTTGGTTCCGCATGGCAATGTTTATGTCTCACCACTATAAATCTTTTCAATAGAACAATTATCTTTACATAAAGAAAACTTACCATGACCATCACCCAACTTAGATACGTTTTGGCGGTAGCCGAGCATCAGAATTTTACTAAGGCCGCAGAAAGAGTATTTGTTACCCAACCCACTTTGAGTATGCAGATTCAAAAACTGGAAGAGGAATTGGATATTTTAATTTTCGATCGTGGTAAAAAACCAATTGAATTAACACAAGTTGGCAAAAAGATAGTAGACCAAGCCCGGAACATTGTAAATGAAGCTGAAAGAATGCAGGATGTGGTGGATCAGGAAAAAGGATTTATTGGTGGTGCATATAAATTGGGCATCATTCCAACCGTTATGCCCACACTTTTGCCCATGTTTTTAAAAACTTTCTCCAATCACTATCCAAAAGTACAGTTGAAGATAGAGGAGCTCAATACGGATGAAATTATCACCCAAATAAACGAAGGATACCTTGATGCCGCCATTGCCGCAACTCCATTGGAACAAAATAAAATAAAGGAAAGACCTTTATATTATGAGCCATTTGTGGGTTATATTCCAGAAAATCATCGTTTGGCCGGAAAGGAAAAACTGGAGCCAAGTGATCTGGATCTCAATGACATATTATTATTAGAGGATGGACATTGTTTTCGAGATGGAATAATAAATCTTTGTAAAGCTTCAAAAACGAGTACCACAGAGAAATTACAGCTTGAGAGTGGAAGTTTTGAAACCCTAATAAAACTTTCTGACGAAGGTATGGGAATGACGCTCCTACCCTATCTCCATACATTGGATGTTGCTCCAAATCAGATTAAAAATCTGAAATATTTTAAAGACCCTTCCCCCGCGCGGGAAATAAGTTTAATCTACAGCACAAGTGAATTAAAAATGCAGATCACCAATGTACTTTACGACATTATTTCAGGAGTAATCCGCGGCGCAATAAGCTTTCAGGATGTAAAGATTATCAGTCCTACAAAAAAGTAGACTGAACCGATATTTTTTTAAATCCTAAGTTATTGGGTTACGGATGAATTTGTAATAAAAAAATGGCTGAAGGGACAATCCTTCAGCCATTTTTGGCTTTTGTAAAATTTATAACAAGATTACATTGCTCCCCACTCTTTCAAGGATTTAGTGTTAAGCGCTACATAATCGTTATTTCCAGCTTTTTTAGCACTTTCAAGAGACATCTTAGCTGCTTCTATAGCCCCTTTTTTATCCCCTGCTTTAGCATAGATCAAAGACTTTTGACGTAGCTGCCAGAACATTGGCTCTTTAGTCATTTCCATGGATTTATCGATCCATGATTTTGCTTGGTTGATATCCTTCCCTGCTTCAAAATAATATACTGCAGCCGAATAGTAGTCATTGGCAGTTGGTCCATTCATTGCACGATCAATGTTTGCAGAAACAATTTCGTCTGTTGGAAATTTGATTGGAATTCCAACATAGGTTTTGGCCCACTGAATCCCTAGGACAGCAGAATCATTGGTAATCGACCCCAAGGAAAGTGTGAAAGTTTCAGTATTGATAGATAATGGTACTGTTGGTACGGTAACTTGTGCAGCGATCTTTTCAGTATCCCACTTTTCTGGAAGACCCCAATTATTTGTATCAGAATAAAAATATACATCCCAATTTGATACGCCAGGTTTGGTGAAAATTGAATAGGATCCAGCTTTTAAAGTTTTACCTCCTATTTCAACATCATTGCTAAAAGAAATAACTGAATTATTATTGGCTCCCGTCCTCCAAATTTTATCAAAGGGTACTAGGTTGCCATATACAGCTCTTCCTCTCATAGAAGGACGTGAATAATTAATAGTTACATCGGTTAAACCTACCTTCTGCTCAACTTTTTGAGTAGGACTAGGTTGAGGAGTCTGAATCTGAGATTGAGCTCCAAAAGAAAGCGATAGCACGGTAAAAAGCAATAAAATCCTTTTCATCTGTATGATTTTTAAGTGTTTAAAATTTCCCACGAAGGTAGCATAAACAGATCTTTTTACTGTTAAAAAACCCTTAAATAGAAATATCATATTCCCTGAATAAAACTGAAAAATTTTGCATTTTGGCTAAACAGACTCGTATTGAATTCGTTAATTTTATGTTTAATGCTTTTTTAATGAAACAAATCACTCTAATTTTATTTCAAATAAAAATCAAATACTATGAAAACATTATTAAAGAAAATATTTCGTTTTCCTCCCAAGGAAAAAATGGTGGACAATACTGCTTACCGCTTATTAAGAATGAACCGTAAACTCATGAGGCCTGGAAAATAAAACTACGTTTAACTTTATATCGTTTTAACTAGGATTTCTTGACAACTCCCTGTGAAAGAGCACAATCTCTTGGAATCGCTCCCTAATAAATTTTCATTACTTACATATATATGTCAACATCTGAGAAGTAAATATTTTAGATTTTTTGAAATTATCCAGAAAGCATTTTATGAAAAATGCAGATATAAAATTGCACGCATTCAGTCACTTTATTAAGATTTTATTGAATTTAAATTAGAATTAAATACGGGTCTACGGAAAATTTTACCGCTGTCTTTATTCAAGCCTTCGGGTGCTGTTAAAAAAACTTTAAATGAAGGGTTATTTTATGTAAGTGTATACAATTTTGCTACTCTTGCAGAGTTAAGTTAGCTAAGCACTTTATTAATGTACACCATGAAGCATTTAATTTATTCATTTTTTACAATATTTATCTTTTCCTTTTCGATGGCCGCCCAAGATTCCATCCAAGTTCAAAAAAACACCTTGAACAACCAGATGACCGAAATTTTTGAAAAAAGCAATAGCTACCAAGAATATAAGGTTATCAAAAAAACACAGCTTGCAACACTTCGAAGAAACATATTAGATTCCGTATCCAATCTTCGAAAAGAAATTGGAACTCAAAACAGCGATGTAAGGCAGCAAAAAAGTGAAATTGATTCCCTGCGAAATACCCTAAAACGAACTCAAGAAGATCTTAGTCTATCTAAGGAAAAGGAGGATGGTATTGAAATAATGGGTGTACTAACATCAAAAGCAGCCTACAACACAATCATGTGGAGTATAATTGGAGCACTTCTTCTTATTGGTGGCTTTTTGTTCTACCGCTTTTTAAATAGTCATAAGATTATTAATGCCGCTGAATTAAAAATAGCTGAAATGGAGATCGAGCTGGAGGACTATCGCCGAAACAGTTTGGAGCGTGAGCAAAAACTACGTAGAAAATTGCAGGACGAAATCAATAAGAATAGAAAGTCATAATTCTAAAGCTTCAACTATTCAGAATTCCATTGATCTAATATCTAATTCCAAAACAGGATAAGGTCAATCGAATTTCATAGATTGTATAATACGATTTTTCTAAAAATAGAATAGGGCAATAACTGCTTAAGTTATTGCCCTATATTTTAATCTGATATTTTTTTGACTAATTATCAGTTCGGGTAATTTTTGCTCCGAGCGCTCGAAGTCTTTCGTCAATATTTTCGTACCCACGATCAATTTGCTCAATGTTGTGGATTGTACTGGTTCCTTGTGCAGATAACGCCGCAATCAAGAGAGAAATTCCAGCACGGATATCTGGTGAAACCATGGTAGTAGCCTTCAGGTTAGATTCAAAATTGTGACCTATTACCGTAGCTCTATGCGGATCGCAAAGAATTATCTTTGCACCCATATCTATAAGTTTATCCACAAAGAACAAACGGCTCTCAAACATTTTTTGATGAATTAGAACGCTTCCTTTGGCCTGTGTACAGACCACAAGCACTATACTTAACAAATCTGGCGTAAAGCCGGGCCAGGGTGCATCGGCCACGGTCAAAATTGAACCATCAATATACCCCTGAATCTCATATTCCTCCTGCGCAGGAATATGGATATCATCTCCAACTCTATTTAATGTAATTCCTAGTTTCCTAAAGGTATCGGGAATGATTCCAAGATTCTCCCAACTTACATTTTTTATCGTGATATCACTTCGGGTCATAGCAGCCATTCCAATCCAGCTACCTATTTCAATCATATCTGGAAGAATTCTGTGCGTACATCCAGTCAAGCTTTCCACGCCTTCTATTACCAAAAGATTAGATCCCACACCGCTGATCTTAGCGCCCATAGAATTCAGCATTTTGCAGAGTTGCTGAAGATACGGTTCGCAAGCGGCGTTATAGATTGTAGTTTTTCCTTTCGCCAAAACTGCAGCCATCACAATATTTGCTGTGCCGGTTACCGAGGCTTGATCTAGAAGCATATATGTGCCTGTTAAACCGTTGGGTGCTTCTACCCCATAAAAGCGCTCTTCTCGATTATATCGGAATTTTGCACCTAATTTTATAAACCCTTCAAAATGGGTATCAAGTCTTCTTCTTCCAATTTTATCACCTCCGGGTCTTGGGATATAACCCTTGCCGAATCTAGCCAAGAGCGGGCCCACGATCATTATTGAACCTCGAAGAGAACTAGCGTCCCGTTTAAAAAGTTCAGATTCCAGATATTCAAGGTTGATATCATCGGAGATAAAAGCAAGTTTGCCCTTACCTAGCCTTTGAATTTTCACACCCAGATTGCCTAGAATTGTAATTAATTTATTAACATCCAGAATGTCAGGAATGTTATCGATAATAACTTTTTCGGGGGTCAACAAAACAGCACACAAAATTTGTAATGCTTCGTTTTTGGCACCTTGAGGCGTGATTTCGCCTTTCAGCCTATGTCCGCCTTCAATTTGAAAAGTTCCCATAAATAATTTGAAATATTAATGACGCTTACGACCGCGGCTGTTTGCAGATTTATAGCCTTTCTTTTGTGTAGGGGCACTAAAACGTTTTTTGGTTTTCAATAGATCCGATGCGTTGCTCAAATCTTCTTCGCTCTGTTTAAGGTTTATTTTCCCATCAGAAAGCTCATATAAATGTTTAAAAATAACGTCGTCCTCAACAGTATCCTTGTTCCAATTTAGAAAACATTTTTTCATATGATTGGCGATGGTAAGGATAAGTCCATCCTTTTTATCACCATCTTCCCAACTATTGGCCACATCAATCATGCGTTTGATATTATTGCCATAAAATCTATACTTCGGAAAATTCTGAGGATATCCCAAAGGCTCAGGATGTGCATTCAATTCTTCTTTTGAAGGTATTGGATAAGGTGATTCTACATCCAATTTAAAATCTGAGATAATGAAAAGATGATCCCACAACATGGGTTGGAAATCGGGAACATCGCGCAAATGGGGGTTTAGGTTTCCCATCACGGCAATGATGCTTTTTGCGGTTTTGTTTCGTTCTTCCTTGCTTTCTATTGAGATGGCATGATCCACCATTTTTTGAATATGACGTCCATATTCAGGAATAATCAAGCTAGTGCGTTCGGTATTATATTCAATAAGTCCTACTTCTTTTGTCAAAATAATAAGGGATTATGAGAGGTGTTATAAACGGAAAGAATGTATTTCCTCTCTGTTGCAAAATACTAAAATTATAATGATATCACTCCTTCCACCTTTGAAACTTGAAGATATTTTTCAATCACGGTTTCGGGTGAATCCAACATTGCTTTTACTGAAATGCTCGTGTAATTCCCTTTTGTAGAATCTCGGGTAACAATATCAGCGTCCAAGTCGTCAAATGCTGAACGCACTTCTGCAATCTTATCTAGCTCTGCAGGCACAATAAATTTAAAAAGGTATTCTGCTGGCCAACTCGTATCTTCTTGCAATTGGCTCAATAAACGCTTGTAGAATTCTTCTGACTTCTTATCCTTTTCCATCTATAATTTTAGGTATAGTACGACAAAGATACACTTTCACCTTCAATTTATATTTATTTACTTTGTAGAAAATTATTTTTTTGGATACAAAAAGAATTGTTATTACTGGAGGACCAGGATCAGGTAAAACTGCGCTGATCAATTTCTTGGAAAATGAGGGTCATCATGTAATGCATGAAATTTCTCGGGAAGTTATCCAACAAGCGCAAAAGGAAGGCATAGAACAGCTCTTCTTGGAAGACTCCATGCTTTTTAGCCAAAAGCTTATGGACGGTAGATTGAAACAATTTAAAGCTGGTGATCTCTGTGAGGTTCCCATTTTATTTTATGATAGAGGGATGCCAGATGTAACGGCTTATTTAGATTATGTGAATGAGATGTACCCTCTAGAATTTGAACAAAACTGCCGTAGCCATAGATATGATTACGTTTTTGTACTGCCTCCCTGGAAGGAAATATACAAACAGGACAACGAGAGATACGAATCCTATGAAGAGGCTGAAAAAATATTTCAATTCCTGAAGAGTGGGTATGAGAATTATGGCTACCTTATCCACGAAGTACCCATGGGCGCAGTAAAAAATCGGGTACAGCATATCTTGGAGACCATTAAGAAACTGTATTGAAAAATGTTCGCGACATCCTTGCTCAATATTGGGGATATTCTTCCTTTAGACCGGCTCAAGAAGAAATAATTGCATCGGTACTTAACGGGAGGGACACGGTTGCACTTTTACCGACGGGGGGAGGAAAATCCTTGTGTTTTCAACTTCCAGCTATGGTTATGGATGGAATTTGCATTGTAATCTCTCCACTGGTTGCCTTAATGGAGGATCAAGTAAATGCTCTAAAAGAAAAAGGTATAAAGGCCTTAAGAATTACGGGGGGTCTCTCATTTAATGACCTTAATGCCTTATTGGATAATGCGAGATATGGAAACTATAAATTCCTATATCTATCTCCCGAGAGACTTCGACAGGAAGTAGTGCAGAATTATATCCGTGAGATGAACGTAAACTTGATAGCTGTGGACGAAGCTCATTGCATCTCGCAATGGGGAAATGATTTTAGACCCGCCTATAAAAATATTGTTCTTCTGCGCGAACTTCAACCTTTAGTTCCTTTTATTGCTCTTACGGCCACCGCCACGCACGAAGTGCTAGAAGATACAATTTCTGAATTGAAACTTGAACTTCCCGCTATTTTTAAGATTTCATTTGTTAGAGAAAACCTTTCCTATCAAGTTTTCAAAGAAGATGACAAATTATATAAAGCAGAACAACTTCTAAAAAACAATACCGGTTCTGCAATTGTCTACGTGAGAAGTAGAAAAAGCTCAATAGAAATAAGCGCACAATTGAACTCTTTAGGTATTTCAAGCACCTTTTATCACGGCGGAATATCTTCCAAAGAAAAAACAAAAAAGCTGGATGCATGGCGAAGTGGATCCATATCAACCGTGGTTGCAACCAATGCTTTTGGAATGGGAATCGACCATCCCAATGTTCGGTATGTAATACATCTTCAAATCCCTGAAAGTTTGGAAAGTTACTTTCAAGAGGCTGGGCGTGCCGGTAGGGATGGAGAGTATGCTGAAGCCGTACTTCTCTATAATGAATACGATAAAATTTATGTCAAAAAACAATTTGTAGAAGCGCTTCCCAGTCCATCAGATGTAAAAAAAATATATAGACAACTCAATAATTATTTTCAGGTTTCTTATGGAGAAGGCGAGTTTACGAAACACAATTTTAATTTTTCCCAGTTTTGCCAAACCTATGACCTTAATTCAATACTGGCTTACAATGCCCTAAATAGTCTAGATAGACTTGGCATCATTCAGTTATCTCAAGAATTCGGACGAAAATCAATCCTACAGTTTTTGATTTCATCAGATAGCCTTTTGGATTACTTTGCAAAAGATTTAGGAGTTTCTGTTATAGGGAAAACAATTCTAAGATTATATGGAGGAATTTTTGAAATGCCAACCTCCATTAATCTAGATCTTGTGGTCGCCAAAACTGGCCAAAACTTAGAGACCATTATCGCCGCTCTAAACAAAATGAAACGTGATAAAGTCATTGACATGAATTTGCAGATTACCGATGCTACTTTGACCTTTTTAGTGCCTAGGGAAGATGACAAAACAATCAATGTAGTAGCTCGAGATATAGAGGCATTAAATAGAAAAAAAGAGGCGCAGGTTCAATCCATGCTCCATTATATTGATAATTCGCAAGTATGTCGAAGTATTCAGTTGGTTTCGTATTTTGGAGAACTCAATGCAACCAAATGTGGCGTATGTTCAGTTTGTAAACAAAAAATATCCACACCCTCCAAAAATGAAATCCATCAAATTGCCCAGCAAATACTTGCGCTACTGGAAGGAGCCGAACTTAGTTCACGCGAGATTTCAGAAAGGCTACCAATGGTCGAATCAAAAATAACAAAGGTCATAAGACTCTTGGTCGATGCCGAAAAAATAAAAATCAATCCAAGGAACCAATTTTATAGAAATTAAAGAATGTCGAGGAATTTGAGAATTGTATTTATGGGAACTCCAGACTTTGCTGTTGGAGTATTAAAAGAAATTGTTGAAGCAGGAAAAAATGTTGTGGGCGTAATTACCGCACCAGAGCGTCCGGCAGGACGTGGAAGGAAATTGATGGCTTCGGCAGTAAAGGAATACGCAGTATCCAAAAACCTTCACGTACTGCAGCCAACCAATCTAAAGGATGAAAAATTTTTGAACGATCTAAAAAAATTGGAGGGAAATCTTCAGGTTGTTGTCGCGTTCAGAATGTTGCCGAAAGTTGTTTGGCAAATACCCGAATACGGCACATTTAACCTACATGCGTCCCTACTTCCACAATACAGAGGCGCGGCCCCTATAAATTGGGCAATAATCAATGGAGAAAAGAAAACTGGTGTTACAACTTTTTTTATTGATGAAAAGATTGATACGGGCGCCATTATCGCGAATAGAGAAGTCTCCATAGGTGCTGATGAAAATGCCGAAATTCTTCATGACAAATTAATGAAAACAGGCAGTGAATTGGTATTAGAAACTTTAAAGCTGATTGAAAATGATCAAGCCGTTCCACAACCCCAATTGGAAAGCACAACTTTAAAAGAAGCTCCTAAACTCACCCCTGAAAACACAAGAATAGATTGGACGAAACCTGGCGGAGAAATCGAGAATTTTATAAGAGGTCTTTCTCCATATCCCGTAGCTTGGACCACACTTAATAACAATAAGGAAGAATTCAAGATGAAAATATATGCGGGAATTTTTGAAAATGCCCAGCACAATTTATCAATTGGCACAATTCAAGCATCCAAAAAAGATTTTAAAGTTGCGTGTTCTGATGGATATATTGTGGTGAAAGAATTACAATTGCCCGGAAAGCGAAAAATGGACATTATTTCATTATTGAACGGATTTTCGTTCTCTGAAGATTCCAATCTATCGTAAACCCTCGCCACTGCTGAATCTATGAAATACCGGTGTAAATTCTTCAGCTTATTAACAATTAGTCGAAGTTATTAACAATATCGTCGATTTCCCTTGCCATTACTTGCCTGCACGGATAATCCTTTTAAATTTGTAGAGCAATTAATCGAAGTTTAACCAACAATTTAATAAAAGAGATTATGAACAAATCAGATTTAATCGATGCAATGGCAGCTGACGCTGGAATTACAAAAGCTGCTGCTAAGAAAGCATTAGAGTCTTTCTTGGGCAACGTTGAAAGCTCACTTAAAAAAGGGAATAGAGTATCATTAGTAGGATTCGGATCATGGGCAGTGTCTAAAAGAGCAGCTCGTGAAGGAAGAAACCCTCAAACAGGTAAAACCATTCAAATCGCTGCTAAAAACGTAGTTAAGTTTAAAGCAGGATCAGAATTACAAAGTAGTGTAAACTAATTGTCTTACAATAATTTACGATTTTTAAAAGTCCTTCTTATTGTAAGAGGGATTTTTTTTGGCCCATTTTATTCAATTTTTATCCATCAACCCATCTGGTCATTTTTTAATTTTAATCCAATATCTTTTGAATTATCCTTTGGTGTTTTTAAAATTAATCCCTAGATTTAATTTATATAAAAACCAATATGACCACACTAAAACCTGAAAAAGGACACCTATTAGTTGCTGAACCCTCCATTATTGGTGATATTTCCTTTAATCGTGCCGTAGTTTTGCTAACTGAATATAATGAAGATGGATCCGTCGGATTTATCCTGAATAAACCATTGCGATATAAAATACGGGATTTTGTACCTGAGATCAATTCAGACCTCCCCATCTATAACGGAGGACCGGTAGAACAGGACAACCTTTACTTTATCCATTGCGTTCCAGATCTCATTCCAGACAGTATTGAGATTTCGTCAGGAATATATTGGGGTGGAGATTTTGGCGCAATTCTAGATCTGCTAAAAGAAAACAAGTTGGAAAAGAGTCAAATTCGATTCTTCCTTGGATATTCGGGATGGGAAAGTGATCAACTTGAACAAGAACTTTTATTGAACACATGGGTAGTAGTTCCCAACACCTATCATGGCAGCATCATTGAAAAGATCAATACAAATTTTTGGCGGGAAAAAATGATCGAGTTCGGTGGAGATTATCTCATCTGGTCCAATGCTCCCGAAAACCCCGCTTCCAATTAAACTCCCATCCGAGCCCGTAGATTCAGTTTCTGCACTAATTCGATTGAAAGAGTATTTACAAACTGCTTTTTCCTATACTTGGTTATTGGACGAATTCCACCCACCACATTTGTAATAAATAATTCGTCTGCTTTCTGCAATTCAAAAGGAGAAATAGAACTTTCCTCAACAGTGAATTCCGGCATTGATTTAAGAATAGCGAGCAATTGTTTGCGTAGAATTCCATTAATACATCCATCGGCAAGCGGCGGAGTTTTAACGGTATTTCCTGCCACTAAAAATAGATTTCCGTTTAGCGCTTCAACAACCTGTTTATTTTCGTTTAAAAGTAGGCAATTGTCATAATCATTCTCTTCGGCAAAGATTCCTCCAAGGATATTTATAATTCGGTTTGTGGATTTTATAGTGGATAACAAGCCTGAATTAATAAAATGATCCTTAAACAATTCCACCTCATATGGCTTTTCGGCAAGCGAATAAAAAGGATTTTCAATTTCTTCATATGAAATAGAATATTCAACCTCTCTATTTTTTGGAGTATATTTTCCTCCTGTCTTGCGCCAAACCAAAAGCTTGACTCGATAGCCTTGGGAATCATCTCGTTGAGCTCCAAAAACTTTTAGAATTTCTTCTTCTAGAAACTCCATAGTAAAAGTCATTGGAATTTCCATTCTTAGGATACGCATGGATGCCATTAACCGAAAGTAATGGTCTTCCCAAAAATATATTTTTCCACCGGCAAAGCGCATTGTTTCAAAAACCGCATCGCCATAGTTCAACCCTCGATTGTTTAGCGCCACCATTGCTTGGTTATCTTCGAGAAGTTTTCCGTTCAAATTTGCCATAAAAAAAACCATCCGTTAAATTGGATGGCCAAAGATAATAATTTGGAAAGTTTAGGCCGAGCCCAACACTTGTTTTAAATTCGAAACCATGTTTTCCCACAGCATTTTGCCCTCTTCCACTTCATCGTCTTCGGCATAGTCGGTAATAATAAGGGAAACATCCTTGGTAATTTCATCTACCTGAATGCGAAGTTCAAAGAAATAATCTTCACCCTCCTCTTCATCTTCCATCCATCTAAATTTGATTCTTTCAGGACTTTTTTTACTTAGAAGTTTTGCTTTTTCCTCACTTTCAGACCATATAAAAGAAAAAAACTCTCCTCTTGAATTTACATTGTCCGCATACCATTCGGACAGACCAGAAGGAGTGGAAATATATTGATATAATAAAGATGGTGACACTTGAATGGGAAATTCCATTTCATATTTAATTTTCTCTTGCATAGCAGTTCATTAGTTGACGCCCAATATATAGATATTAATCATAATCCCAAATGGATTAATAAAAATTTTAGCAAATAAATTCAAGCTGATTTAAACAAAAAAATCCCTCCCAACCGGGAAGGATCTTTGTAGCGAAGACGGGACTTGAACCCGTGACCTCAGGGTTATGAATCCTGCGCTCTAACCACCTGAGCTACCTCGCCATTTTCAATCACCTACATCACGACAATGCTTTTGAGTAGGCGGGTGCAAAGATAAAAACAAATTAATGTGGCACAAGCAATACTTTTGTTTTTTTGTTAAAAATCCTTACTTTTTAATGCCGCTGTTTTATCTATATAAAATAGGAAAAAAAATGGCGAACCAAACTAAAAAATACCAATCATAATCTATTAGAAATCATGAAGTAAGGGCTCTTTTCAAATCATCCATTGCTAAACTCTGTTGTTCTCCCGAAGCCATGTTTTTTAAGGTAAAAGTTCCACTATTCATTTCAGATTCTCCTGCGAGGACTGTAAAAGGGATATTCCTTTTATCTGCGTACCCCATTTGTTTGCCCATTTTAGCTGAATCTGGATAAAGTTCTACTCCTATTCCGTGAGAACGAAGATTTGTGATTGCCCTCATAGCATACATGGCTTCTTTCTCTCCAAAATTGATAAAAAGAGCTCTGCTGGTTTTAGAGGAACTCTCGGGGAAAAGATCTAATTCTTCCATAACAAGATAAATACGATCCAATCCAAAGGAAATCCCCACGCCGCTCATATTTTTGAGACCAAAGATTCCAGTGAGGTCATCATATCTACCTCCACCTCCAATACTGCCAATATTTACGCCTTCTGGCGCAGATATTTCAATAATGGCCCCTGTATAGTAATTAAGCCCTCTGGCCAGCGTTACATCCATTTTAAGCGTCGCCGTTTGCAATCCTAGATTTTGAATTGTGGAAAAAATAAATTCCAATTCCTCAACTCCTTGTTTTCCAATTTCTGAGTCTCCCAATAAAAGTTTTAATCCTTTTAATTGTTCAGACGCATTTCCAGAAAGTTCGATTAAAGGTTGAAGTCGAGTCAATGCCTCCTCTGATATCCCTTTCTCTCTCATCTCTTTCTTTACACCATCTTCCCCAATTTTATCAAGTTTATCCAAGGCTACGGTAAAATCAATTAATCTATCCTCTGCTCCTATTGCCTGAGCAATTCCACTAAGGATTTTTCTATTATTGATTTTTATGGTTACCCCATGAACCCCTAATTTGGTAAAAACTGAATCATAGAGCTGGACAAATTCAACTTCCTGCCACAGTGAGGTTGAACCGATTACATCTGCATCACATTGGAAAAATTCGCGAAACCTACCTTTTTGGGGTCTGTCTGCACGCCAAACAGGCTGAATTTGATATCTTTTAAAAGGAAAAACAATTTCATTTTGATGCTGCACTACAAATCTTGCGAATGGCACAGTAAGATCATAACGCAATGCCTTTTCGGAAATATGAGGCGTCATTTTATTGCTATCCTTTTCAACGTATACGGCATCTTGGACTTTTGATAAATAATCACCACTGTTCAGGATCTTAAAAATCAATCGATCTCCTTCTTCTCCATATTTCCCCATCAAGGTGTCGCTGTTTTCAAAAGAAGGCGTTTCAATGGGTTGAAATCCATAAAGTGAAAACGATTCCTTTATGATGTTAAAAATATAGTTTCGCCTTGAGACTTCTTCCGGACCGAAATCGCGAGTGCCTTTTGGAATTGATGGTTTCATTGAAAAAATGGTTATTTAACGTTAAGTATAAGGCACTATATTTTAGAGCCCGGAAAAATTGATATGGTCGAAAAACATCAGGATTCGGGTCGATAAGATCGTGATTGACCCTTATATAAATTCCCAGTTTTCAATCGCCATATCTGAAAAGTGCAAATATCTTAAATAATAGTAACTTTATGCCTCTTTAGTAGTCTAATGAGATACTCAAAAACAAAATATGTTTTCACTCTTTCGAGAAAATGTTAGAATCGCCCTCGAGTCTATTAAAGGACAATTGTTGCGCACAATCTTGACTATCGTAATCATCGGCATTGGCATTTGGGCCTTGGTTGGTATATTAAGCGCCGTTAATGCCCTTGAATCCACGATATCATCTAATTTCTCCTCCATGGGAGCAAACACCTTCAATATTCAGCAATATGAGTTTACCATCCAAACTAGAGGAAGTGGAGAAAGAGAAAAAATAAATCCGATAATCAGCTACAACAATGTCCGCGAATTTATTTCGAAATATGATTACCCGTTGACCAAAACCTCTGTCTCCTTTAGAGCCACCGGAGGCGCAGAAGTTAAATATGGATCGGAAAAAACAGATCCTGAAGTGCAAGTTTATGGGGTGAATGAGAATTATCTGGAAAATACAGGAACAGAAATTGAACAAGGTAGAAACTTCACGGTTTTCGATATTGAAAATAACAACAAGGTATGCATACTAGGTTCAGATTTTCTGAAAAAATTATTTAAAGATGAGGACCCAATAGGTAAAACCATAAGCGTAAGAGGGGTTAGATTTAAAATTATCGGCGTTTTGGAATCTAAAGGTTCTACTTTTGGCAACAACCAAGATTTAAAAGTAATTATTCCCATTCAAGTTGCGCGAAGTATTTACACCCAGCCCAACATCAACTACAATATCAGCATTAAAGTTGAGGATAAACAGATGATGGAAGCCGCACAGGACAACGCCATTATCACGTTTAGAAATATTCGTGGCCTGAGCCCCTTGGAAGAAAACAATTTCGGAATTGAACGGAGTGATGACCTTATTAACCGAGTTGCCTCTATTACCGTCTATTTGGAAGTAGCGGCCTGGATTATCAGTATCATTACCATTCTTGGTTCTTCTATTGCCTTGATGAACATAATGCTGGTTTCCGTCACTGAACGCACTCAAGAAATCGGAATCCGAAAAGCGCTAGGCGCCAAGCGCGCCACAATTTCTACCCAATTTTTTATAGAAACGATTGTTATTGGGCAATTTGGCTGTATTCTCGGAATTATTCTTGGCGTATTAACAGGATTTGCCTTTGCAAAAATCTTTGAATTTGACTTTGCGTTGCCCTGGGCCGCAATGATATGGGCAACCATCATCACATTTTTAGTGGCGGTCCTTGCCGGATCTTACCCTGCTACAAAAGCGGCGCGTTTAGACCCCATCGAAAGCTTGAGGTATGAATAATTGATGCCTTGGGTGTTTCTTAAATCCGAAAGAATTGAAATAGAATTGGATTCACGAGTGATCTGCTCCTAGTGCAATGTTGAAATTAAAAGTACGTATGTTATTCCTGATTATCCCTCAAGAACGTCTTTAAAATATTTAAATAATGCACCTTTTGTTATCGCAGATCCTTGTTGAATTAAAACAAAAATATCCTTATTTCTATCTTCTTTAATGGCTTTGGTAGAAGTATAAAGTACCACCCTATCGTCATTAATATTTTGCTGCAGCCATTTGTAACCGTAGTCTGTGGTAATATCAATTTCCTCATTCTCGATTTTAATAGCTATCAAATCCATATGGGTTTCTGATATGTGAAATAACATCAACTGTCTAGGTGAAATATGCTCTAGATATTTAACTTTGTTTAGAACACCTTCCCAAATCAAATCGCTAAAAACATCAAGTTCTTGCTCCATGACCTCTGGTTTGGTAGCTTTAATTTCTGCCCATTCCTCTGCAGTGATAGTCTGAGTGGCCAAAAAATTGATAAACTCTGGATGAAGTTCTTCAAACTGTTCCTTTGTAAGTCTAGCGTATTTCATTGTAATCTAATTTATAATAATTTTAAAAAACGGATTATAATATTCTATCCTTCTGATCATTTCCAAGTTAAAGCGATTTTCACAAAGTAATTATTGAAAAAAGAAAAGAAAAAATTTGAATTCGAAAAACTTGATATTCCCTAATTACTTAAAACTTGATGATTGGAAACAAAAAATATGGATTGAAAAAACAAAACCTTCTCCAAAAATTGGAAAAGGTTTGTAATATAAATTGTTGTTTAGGCTTAATTAGCAACCTCAGGAACAACATCAAATGTGAAGTTGCTGATCACATCTCTGTGAAAACGAACTGTAGCATCATACTGTCCAGCACGTTTAATAACGCCTCCAGCAATAGCTATATATTTTTTATCAATTTCGATACCTTCTTTTGCAAGAATTTCTGATAAATCTGCGTTGGTAACTGAACCGAATAATTTATCCGCTTCTCCAGTTTTTGCTGGGATCTTAATTTCCAGGGCAGCCAATTTATCGGCCAATACGGTTGCTTCGTCAACAACTTTCTTCTCTTTAAAAGCTCTTTGCTTAATAGTTTCCTGTAGCGATTTTTTTGCTGAAGGAGTTGCTAAGATAGCATGGCCTTTTGGAATCAAGTAGTTTCTACCGTATCCGTTCTTTACTGTAACAAGATCATCTGTAAAACCCAGATTATCTACGTCTTTTTTCAATATAAGTTCCATATCTGTTTCTGGTTTTTATTTTAATAAATCCGCTACATACGGCATCAAAGCTAGGTGACGTGCTCTTTTAACAGCTACAGCCACTTTGCGTTGGTATTTTAAAGATGTTCCTGTCAAACGTCTTGGAAGAATCTTACCTTGTTCATTTACAAATTTTAACAAGAAATCTGCGTCTTTGTAGTCAACATATTTAATGCCTGACCTTTTGAACATACAGTACTTCTTAGTCTTGCTTGTTTCAATATTCAGCGGCGTCAAGTATCTGATCTCGCCGTCTTTCTTTCCTTTTGCTTGTTGTTGAAGTGTTGCCATGATCTATGCTGATTTTTTTGTGCGGTTACGTCTTTTTTCTGCCCAAGCAATTGCATGCTTGTCTAAGCTCACTGAAAGGTAACGCATAAAACGCTCGTCCCTTTTGAATTCAGTTTCAAGTTCGTGTACCACTTGACCATCAACGGTATACTCGAAAAGATGGTAAAAACCACTCTTTTTCTTTTGAATTGGGTACGCTAATTTTTTTAGCCCCCAATTTTCTTTGGATATCATCTTAGCACCTTTAGAAACAAGAAGATCTTCGTATTTCTTCACTGTTTCCTTTATCTGATCTTCAGATAAAACGGGATTTAAGATGAAAACAGTTTCATAATGATTCATAAAAAATCGATTAAAATTAATGATTATATTTTCTGGCTTTCTGCCAAGAGGGTGCAAAAGTAATATTTTATTCCTTACCATCAAACAGAATTTGAAATTGAATAAGTAAATTCTTAGATAAAAAATCAGACACCACCTGCTTAATAATTGGATTTAAGTGGTTATTTTAGTAATATTGTTAAAATACAATTAAAATGAGAAACAATCCGCTAAAATGCGCCATTGTTGATGATTCTAGGTTCCAAAGTCTTTTGGTTACAAAACTGATCACAACACATCCTTCCCTAGAACTTGTTGGAGAATACCGAAATGGGGTGGAGGCCCATCGTGGACTTTTAAAGGTCAAAACCGATTTATTGATTCTCGACATTGAAATGCCCCTAATCTCCGGTTTTGATTTCTTGGATAAGTTAACCATAAGACCACTTATCATATTCATTACCGGAAAGACCGATCATGCCTTTAAAGCCTTTAATTATGACGCCGTGGATTATCTTCAAAAACCAATCAAGAAAGAACGGTTCCTGAATGCCATTCAAAAAGCAATCAACATCCATGTTCTTAAAGGTGATATGGAGTCTGGAAGCAATGATTTTATTTTTGTTAAAAGTAATCTTAAAAAACAAAAAGTGTATTTAAACGACTTGCGCTACATCCAGGCGCTAGGTGACTATGCGAAAATTGTAACCGCCTTTGATTCCCTGGTCGTACTTTCCACTATGAAAGCTTTTGAATCTCAACTTCCCGAAAATCAATTTCTCCGAATACATAAGTCTTATATTGTAAACCTCACCAAGGTCACTCGATATAACAGCAAGAGCGTAGAGATTGATAATAACGAAAAACTTCCCCTAAGTAGGAATAGAAAAAATGATTTGGTAAAAGCACTTGAAGACAGCTCTATTTCTCAATAACAATCCACATCAATATTCACTCGAACACTGGAGAATTCTTTCATAGAACTAAAACGTCGATCCACATTAGCGATATATTTTTTTGTCTGTTCCAAAGACTGATCTTTAGGAATTTTCAACATAATATTAAAGATGAATTGATTTCGAACTCTTCCCACTGGAGGTTGTTCCGGGCCCAAAACGTGTTCGCCAAATTTATTTTGAAGCGCAAGGCCAAACCAAGTAGAAGCTTTCTGTGCACGTAGAAAATCTCTATTTTTAAATTCTATTTTAATGATTCTGAAAAAAGGAGGATACTTATACTGGTATCTTTCCTCCAATTGTTCCTTGCTCATCCCTTCAAAATCATTTATGCTTACCTGTTTAAGAATTTGATGATAGGGATTAAAAGTTTGAATAAGAACCTTTCCTCTCTTTTTGGTACGCCCTGCCCTACCCGAAACTTGCTGAAGCAATTGAAAACTTCTTTCATGAGCTCTGAAATCTGGAAAGTGCAGTAAGTTATCGGCATTCATTACCCCAACTAATCCAATATTCCTAAAATCCAATCCTTTTGCCAACATCTGAGTGCCTACTAAAATATCAATCTCTGCATTTTCAAGTGCATCTATCAATTTGGAATAAGCGTTTTTACCCCTTGTTGTATCCTGGTCCATTCTAGCGATTGTATTTTTCGGAAAAAGAGCTTTTAACTCTGTTTCTATCTGCTCTGTCCCAAATCCTTTAGTATCCAAGGTTTGACTTCCGCAAGCAATACATTTTTGCATCATTGCCATATGATAGCCACAATAATGACAGCGCAATTGGTTTTTCTTTTGATGGTAAGTAAGACTCACATCGCAATTGGGACATTGAGGCGCTACCCCGCAAGTATTGCATTCCACAATAGGAGAATACCCTCTACGGTTCTGGAAAATAATAATTTGTTCGCCATTTTTAAGTACTTCATGCATCTCCTCCAAAAGGCGATCGCTAAAGTGCCCAGTCATTAATTTCTTTCGGTTTTTTTCTTTGATGTCCACCAATTCTATGTCGGGCATCAATACATTGCCAAATCGTTTTTTCAGTGTAACCAAACCATATTTTCCAGTTTTGGCATTGTGATAACTCTCCAAAGAGGGTGTGGCGGAGCCCATCAACAATTTTGCGTTATGCAGATGTCCAAGAACAACAGCACTGTCTCTAGCATTATATCGAGGCGCAGGATTGTATTGCTTAAAAGATGGCTCATGCTCCTCGTCAACAATAATCAACCCAAGGTTTTTGAATGGCAAAAATAAGGATGACCGCGCCCCCACCACAATTTGTGCTTTCGCTTTACCTTCTAACAAATTATTGTAAACTTCAGTACGTTCATTTATCGAATACCTAGAATGATACACAGATATTCGTTCGCCAAAATACTTTTGAAGACGACTAATCAGTTGGGTAGTCAATGCAATTTCAGGCAACATATATAAAATCTGTTTGCCGGAAGCCAACATTTCTTCAATAAGACGAGCATAAATCTCGGTTTTTCCACTAGAGGTAACCCCATGTAAAAGCACTACGCTATGCTCCTTAAACTCAGTCTTGATTTCGTGATATGCTTTTTGTTGGGCTTCGTTCAAGGATTTTATTTCGGTAGAAGCAGCAACAGAAAACTCAATGCGATCTTTTTGAATAAAATACTCTTCCAAAATCCCCTTGTCCACCAAAGATTTCACCGTGGAAGCTGAGGCATTGCTCTTTTTTTGAAGCGATATGGCGTCAATGGGTTTTTTGGATTGACTGCGGAGCACAAAGAGATTCATCAAAACATCCCTCTGTTTTGGAGCCCGACTTAAAGTTTCCAAAAGTTCTCTCAAATTCTCTTCGGAAGTATACGCTGGCGATAGTTGGATATATCGCTTGAGTTTGGGAGTATATTGTTCATAGACTGTTTCCTCAACCTCAACCATCCCTTTTTCAATTAGTTTTTGAATAACCGACACGACGTTCTTTTTATCCAAAATTGAACGTACCGCGTTTATATGGAGGGAGGATTGGTGGTGTAATGCCTCGAAAACAATAAACTCGTCGTCTGTGAGAAGTTTTTCGTCCACTTTAACATCTGCCACTAATTTTACTATAGTTTCACTTTCCAATAAAAATGAACTGGGTAGGGCTGCCTTAATCACTTCTCCCAAAGAACACATATAATATGTCGCCATCCACTCCCAATGTTTCATTTGATGCGTGGTTATAATAGGAACCTGATCCAGAATATGATCAATAGATTTTGTTTCATATCCCACAGGAGCTTGGCTGTGGACATGATGGACTATTGCAGTGTAAATCTTTGCCTTTCCGAAGGGAACGGCAACGCGCATACCCTGCTTTAGAAAACCAGCCTCGTCTTTGTTAATAGAGTAAGTGAAAGTTTGTCTTAGGGGAATAGGAAGGATAACGTCAACGAAGTACACTCAGCTAAGATTTAAAAATTAATGATGGTTTTAGTTTCGGATTCTTAAATATTTCAAGAAAAATTAGTGCAATTATAATCTAGACTAACTAATAAAAAAAGGCTACCAAAATGGGCAGCCTAAAGATATAGATTTTAAAATCGTTTATTTTACTCTCTGCCAATATTGCGATCTACCCAACAAGGAAAAGCCAACATAGCCTCTAACTTTTAATTTATCTGGGCTATCTAAAGCGATCAAAGATTTATACACCTTTCCACTTGTAGGATCTAAGATAGTTCCGCCACTGTACTCATCTCCATCTTTCTTTAAATCTTTTAAAATAACAAGACCCAGAATAGGTTTTCCTTTGGCTTCATCTGGACAATTATCGCAGGTTGCGTTTTTCTTATTGGGATTTAGGATTTCCACCACTTTCCCGAAAATTTTCCCATCTTGCTTGTAAATTTCGACGATAGATTTGGCTTCGCCAGTTTCATCGTCTATGGTCTTCCATTTTCCGATTACATCCTGTGCTGTTCCAACAAATATGGCGCAAACCAGAAATACGATTGTAAGCATTGTTTTTTTCATAATAAAATCAAAGTTAAGTTAGTGTTCTATTTTTTCCCTGAGCCTTTGGATAGAAATATTCAATTCAAATCCGAGCAACAATAGGTTAGAGTTAATCCAAATATATAACATCAAAATTAATAGCGCTCCTATCGAACCATATAACTCGTTATAATTTGAGAAATTATTTATATAAACTCCAAAAAAGTACGTCGTCAAGATAAAAAGAATGGTTGTAACACCCGCCCCTATCGAAAAGAACCTAGATGTTTTTCCTTCCTTTGTTCCAAAATAGTACAAAGTTGCGATTACCGTATAAATCATCACTACGAAAACCAAAAACTGAAAAACCAAAATATAAAATACATCATTGGTTAGATAGGCCCTGGATTGCAAATCATGAATAACATATTCGCCATAAAGGATAACTCCAACCAAGGTTAGCAATAATACTGCCAAAAACATGGAAACCGCAACTGCTACCATATATTGTTTAAAGAAGGTGCGGTTTATGGAAACATGAAAAGAATATTCAAAGGCACTAAAAATGGCATTAACTCCATTGGCCGATAAAAAAACAGAGAGAAAAAACACAAATGACAATAACCCAGCCCGTGGATTTACGGCAATATCTGCAATAATTGGATAGAAAAATTGGGTTGTTTGAGCTGGCAAAAGAGCTTCTACGAAAATTAAAAATCGGGTTTGAAAACCATTGATCGGGATATAGGGAATAAGATTTAGCAACAACAGCAAAAAAGGAAAAAGTGCCAGAAAAAAACTATACGCTATTGAACTGGCTCTTGGAGAAAATGAACCTTTTACAATTCCAGTTCCGTAAATTTCCAAAAGATGATAAAGTGAGAACTTTCCCAAACCGGGCAATTTGATTTTTTTGCTGTACTTAACCAAATCGCGGATGATGGGAATATCAATCTCTCCTTCCCTATCCTTTTTCATTATACCGCCTTTAAACTCAAATCCATATTGCTGACAGAATGCGTCAAGGCACCGCTGGAAATATAATCCACTCCACACTCAGCATAGGTACGGGCAGTTTCATAAGTTATCCCTCCACTCGACTCTGTTTGGCATTGGTCACCTATCATTTCCACCGCTTTCCGGGTGTCTTCAAAATTAAAGTTGTCTATCAAGATTCTGTGGATCCCTCCAACTTCCAAGATTTCTTTTATTTCTGAAAAATTTCGAGCTTCAACGATAATCTTCAAATCCAAATGATTGGATTTTAAATATTTCTGAGTTTTCTTGATTGCTTTGGCAACACCTCCACAAAAGTCGATATGATTATCTTTAAGCATTATCATATCATACAGCGCGAAACGGTGATTTTCACCACCACCAATTTTAACCGCCCACTTTTCAATAGCCCTGATACCAGGCGTCGTTTTTCGTGTGTCCAGAACTTTAGTATTCGTTCCTTCCAATAACTTCACATACTCATTAGTCTTGGTAGCAATAGCACTCATACGTTGCATGGCGTTTAGCACCAAACGTTCAGATTTAAGAATGGAATGGGAAAGTCCGGAAACATAAAAGCAGACATCTCCGTATTTAACGGGACTTCCATCTTTAATTTTAATGTCCAACTCCAGGCCCGGATCTACATATTCAAATATTCGTTGGGCAAGTTCTACTCCGGCAATGATACCTTGATCCTTGACCAACAGTTTTGCCGTACCCACGGCATCTTCCGAAATGCACGCTAATGAACTGTGATCTCCTCCTCCAACATCTTCTCTTATAGCATTGGCAATGATTAAATCTATTTCCTTCTCGAACTGTTTTGCTGAAATCATGGCTTCAAATTTCTGCTAAAATACTTCAAAAAGTTTGAAGCGCGATGAAAAATGGAGTTGATCCAAAGGAATTCCCTAACTCCTGCTTCCTAATACTGTATTTAATATTTCTATTTTTGTGATCTAAAATCCGACAATGAAGATCACGCTTATCGCAATTGGTAAAACAGACAATCGGCACCTTATAGCACTGATGGAGGATTATAGCAAGCGCTTGGGGCATTATGTATCCTTTGAAATGGAAATTGTTCCCGATATAAAAAATGCCAAAAATTTGAGCGAACCGCTTCAGAAGAAAGCGGAAGGCGACGAAATTTTAAAGAGGGTTTCTACCGCAGACATACTTATCCTACTCGATGAGAACGGAAAAACGTATGCTTCGGAAAAATTCGCGGAATTTCTTCAAAAGAAAATGAACAGCGGATTAAAGAATCTGGTATTTGTAATTGGCGGACCTTACGGATTTAGTGAAGAAATATACCATCGGGCAAACGGAAAACTTTCGTTATCCAGCATGACATTTTCCCATCAAATGGTGCGCCTGTTTTTTATTGAGCAAATTTATAGAGCGTTTACTATCCTCCGAAATGAGCCATACCACCACCGATAAACTCAATGCAGATCAACTCCAAAGACAATCTATAAAATCTGTGAAAAGATGGAAAACGAGACCTATTCCTATAATTCTTGTTTTCTTAAATAAGAGCAGTATACAATATACGCCTAGTGCCCAATAAGTATGCAATGGATGAAAATTAATACTGCATCGGTCTGGATCGAAAATTGGATCTGCCAAAAGATGATCCAAATCTATTAACATAGTGGCCAGCATGATAAGCCACGCTTTCACCCAAATATTTCTAAAGAAAATAAAAGCGATAAGCCCGGGCACCAAAAAATGAAAACTGTAATGAACAATTCCTTGAAGCATATTTTATATTACTGTCGCGGGTTCATTGATTGGAACTCCATAATTGTTTTTTGGCAGTTCCCGAATCTCCCAATTGATAAAGGTCTAAAGAAGGGACTTTGAACCGTATAGGCTGAAAGACGTTTGCTTCTAAACTATCCAAAAAAACTTTTTCTGCCACACCCAAACTGATATGTGGGTCAAAATCACCATAGCTGTATTTTTTAATAAATTTAGAAACATATTCAATTGTAAAAGCATCGATTGGACTTCCATCAGGATTGGGAACAAAGGCTGTTTCATTCCCATTTTTTACAATAAAAGGATTCAATCTTTTAATAGCTTCTGCATGGATTTTTGACAGTGGTTCCGTGCTGTCAATCTGAATTATCGCAAAACTATCTTCTGTTTCCCTATTATAGACCATCTTGCTTGCGTAAAGGTTTTCGCCCTTAATAAATTCAAAAAGCCCTTTAAGAGATTTCTTTATTTCAGGCAGATCTCTCTCCTTTACATAACATTGAAGCAAGGTGATATGGGGAATATGGTTATCATCAAGTTGCATACTTGATGGATTGTTGTCATTTATCAAAGCACTAAGGTGAAGCGCTTGTTGGTCCACGACTTCTGAGGGCGTCAACAACACATCAATTGCAATCAAATTGTTTTTGGTTGGACTACATGAAAAACCCATCGAGCCCAGGATTAAAAGCATCAGGAGCATCTTATATTGTGTCATTATTTTATTTAGATTATTATTTAGGATTGATTATTTCACTATCATTTTGACAGTATGGATAGATACACCTGTGTCCAAATTTAAAAAATAAATTCCATTGGGCAGATTGTGGTTCCATCTTAATTTACCCTTCGCATTAGACCAGGTTTGTTCCATCAATTTTTGGCCAGATATATTAAACACTGTTGTCTCCAATTTTGCTATTGCTAAACTTTGTAGAATAGAAATATTGATAGTGCTATTTACTGGGTTTTGAGATAATATTATCTTCGCTCCATATTGGTTTTCATCAATCCCTATAGCGCCATTGCGAATTTCATCAAGTGCAAACTGAACACTTCCCGCCGTCATAGTTACATGGGGTTCATTTTCTGTTGGAATATAAGTAGCGACAAACGGAGAGTCGCTCAAATTAGGTGAAGCAAACCAATTTGGGTTATCAATAGCCAGAGAACTCATAGTCGGAACGAAAGAATATGAATCTTGCTGGAGGGCATTTATAAAATCTATCAATAAAGGATTTCCACTTCCATCTCCTAAAGCAGCACTAATACTGGCCGTTCCTCCTGGCGCGCTATCCACCCCATCCGTTAAATTGTTTGATTGGGCGCTGGCCAGAAAGGAGTTTATGGGAATACCCATGAATCTAATGGTAACATCCGTAGCTGTATTGGTCTGTCCTGCTTCCGGAGTAAATTTCAGCGCTATGTCTGCACTCGTGGTTGCATCAATAGTAAGCGTAGTATCAATAATCGTCATCCCTGGGCTCCCTACCATCGCTCCATTTCCATCGCCATTAATAATCGCTACATTCCGAACATTCGAAGGGAATCCCAATGCATCCAATTCTGCCTGAAATTCGTCTCTAAATCCTGGTGCCCCTAAAGGCAATAATTTTAATGGATCTTGTTCGAAAGTAGAACCCGCCAATAGATGTCCGTATAAATGGTCAACGAGCATTTCCTTAGATGCGGGAGAGTCCAACAGTTGGTTTACGATCTGCTGAGTAGTATCATCGCCTACCATTTCAACAAAATAATTGATAACGTATTGAAGACTTATGGGGATATTTGCACCACGATGTGGCGCATCTAAAGAAATGAAGAGTCTTGTTTCAGATTCCAGACTATTTTCTTCCATATACGTCAATGCATATCTCCCTATAAGACCGCCCATGCTTGGACCTAAAACCACAAGTTCCTCATCCCCTACTTTTTCGGAATTCAACTGTTGGATTAGTGCAATTAGAACCATTGCATTTCTTTGGATATAATCAGATCCTCCATCGATGAGTTTTCCGTCTGTGGTGTAATTTGGTGCATTTAAAATAACAATATCGTAGCCTTCACTTCGAAGAATATCAGCTAGATTTTCACCACCAAAACTTAAACTAGCATAGATGGCGCTGATGCCTCGGGTATTTCCCGGATCAAAACCATCCAGAATTAGAATAGGCTTATCTAGCACTCCATCCATCGTATCCAAAAAGAGTTCATATTCCCCTTGCCCAAAATATGCTTGGGTTTCATCATAGCCCTGATAGCCTATGGTAGCCGTAATTGTTTCTGAAACGGTCCTTTCTGGATAATGCGCCGGATCTGGTAGATTTTGAAATCGAATCTGTGCAAAAGAAATTTGCGTAACAGATATCAGCAAAACAAGGTAGAGATTTTTCATGGTCGAATGGTTTTAATTGACCACAAGATAGTGAAAAATCAACCGCGAATTTAGAATCTAAGATGGTGAAATTTAAAAACTTAAAGCCTGCAAAGATGATATTCAGATGAGGAATCGAACATTTGTGATATCGCTGAAAAAGGAAGATATCTTCCTTTCATATCATCAGATTCTTAAATTTCGGATAATAGTAAATGTGGAATAGATTATTTATTTTCCCTATTTAAAACTCGGTATTCTTCATAACAATTACTGATGGCATCAAGAATTTGAAGATCGTTTGCCGTACGAATGAAATCACTCGAATAACTACACTTATTAAGAATTTCATCAATATCTACACGTTCCAGTTGTAAAACCATCATTAGAGTCTCCCTGTCGTATTTACTTTGAAGCAAATTGCGGATTTCGTCATCGTCTTTCATCTTCCTCAGTTTTCGCATCTCTCGAGGTCGTTTTCCGAACATGTTGAACAGGAAATCTGCAGGATTAAAAATAGAATTAAGTACTTTCCCAACGGCACCAGGCTGACCTCCTCCACCTTCATAACCGGAGTTAAGACCAGCGATACGATAACGATAGTTATCATAAACAGGAATTAATTTTGCATCAATTTCCACATATCCAGTCAATTGGACAGGTTTTACAATCACCTCTTCCAAAGCAATTCCCAACTCTGTCATTTTAATTTTAATTTCCCCAAATTTGAGCCAGTCGTTGGTAACCCGCACCCTGAGAGATTTGAATCCCAGATAGGAAAAATATAAAGTATCGTTGACAGCGGCACGGATAGCAAACTCTCCTTTGTCATTACTGATGCTCCCTATAACCTGATTTAAATTTACAATGTTTACATTTTCAAGGACTCCATCATTGGCATCGTTCATTACAGTACCCTTAATAATGTGATTTTCCTCTTGGGCCTGAGAAGCTACACTTAATAAGACCAAGGTTAATAGTAGAAATATTTTCTTCATATAAAATTTAATATACGGAAAAATTTATAATTTTAATATTCTCTTTTCCGATTCAATTTTTGTTTTTAGTTGGTCTTTCACATTCCCAAACCATTCTTCCCTCAAAATGCTTAAAACAATACTGTCCCTTCTCCCAGATGGAGCAGCGCAATTATTCCTTAATACTCCCTCAACTTTACAACCTATGCTCTTCATGGCGGCTATACTCCGTACATTTCTTGTATCTGCCCGAAATTCCACGCGATCAAGATTCCATTCTTCAAAAGCAAATTCAAGAAGTAATAATTTGCACTGTTTGTTCAATCCACTTCCCTGAAATTCTTTGCCATACCATGTATATCCCAACTGGACCGTAGAATGGATAGGTTGATAATCATATAATCTGCTTGTGCCGGCATACTGATTTGAAAGTTTATCAAAAATGATAAATGGATAGGCATTTCCATTTTTCTTTCCATTCAGAGCGTATGCAATATAACGTTTCAGATTTTCAGGACTATCCGCGGGTTGTTGAGAATATTTCCAGATTTCGGGTTGTTCCGCCGAAAAATGTTGAAGCGTATGGAAATCATCCTTTTGCAACGGTCGCAACAGAGCTCTGTCATTTTGAAGTATATATTCCTTTTGAAAATCGATAATACTCATGCGGACAAAAAAGGTTCTCGTTTAGACTAGCAACAAAGATACTTATATAGACGAAGCTTTTATACGAAAGTTTCAATGAGAAACAGAAAAATGAAGATTGAAGGCGACCAAGATGGATGCTTAGAAATACACGAGGAACGATGTATCGATGTTGAAAAAGAAGTTTCTTTAAAGATTGGGTATCTTTAATATTTATTCCACTTCTTCATAATCAACATATTCACCAACCTTATTGTTGGATTGCCGAGGTCTTTTGGGCATTTTATCAATGGTGATATTGCCTTCGGCTTGCTGATGTTGTTGGTTCATATTTGGAACATTACCGAAAAACTTCTCAAATTGCTGACCTGCTTTCTTGGAAATATATCTCATTAAATATGGGGTTGCGAGCCTAATTAAAAACTTAAGTGCAAAATAAACCAAGAGAACGATCAATATCGTTTTTAGGAATGTCATCATAGTAATCCAAATTCGCCCCAAAAATAGCCATAGATGGATAAAAAGACGAATATTCATTATTAAATTATTCGTAAAATCTTCTATCTTTGGGCTAAACCATCAATCCATGAACATCCGCCTTCTATTTCTAATCCCTTTGTTTTTTATTCCGTATTTTGAAGCATTGGCGCAATATACAGATATAATAAACGCCAGTAGACCTGGAGTTTCACAGGGTGCCTTTTCGGTAGGACGAGATGTTTTTCAAGTAGAAACAGGCGTTAGTTTGGGAAAGGAAAAACACGAGCTTGAAAACACGGAAACAGATGCCTTAGGTGTAGATTATTCCATTCGATATGGAATGTTTTCAGAACGATTGGAATTCAGTATAATGGGTGAATTTATGGCTCATTCTATTGACTACACAGCTTATCAGCCTCCAAGAAATAGTAAGTTTGCCAATTTCAAGAGCAATACTCTTGGCGCAAAATATCTTATTTACGATCCCAACAAAAAAGGTCCCGAAACGCCTCCAAATTTGTACAGTTGGAATGCAAACCATAAATTTACTTGGTTCGATTTAATTCCAGCCATTTCAATCTATGCAGGGTTTAATATTGATGTTGTTAATGACAATCATTTTATACAAAATGGGATAGGCGCAGTTAGCCCAAAAGTTGTAATTGCCACACAAAATAACTGGCGTGGGGGTTGGGTTTTTGTAACCAATATAGTTTTGGATCGAGTTACCACTAGCGCTGCTAGTTTTGGATATATTTTAACCCTTACCCACGCAACCCATAGTCACTTTTCTCTCTTTATCGAAAACCAAGGAATAAATAGTGACTTTTATAGCGACCAACTTTTAAGAGGAGGAGCAGCCGCACTTATAACACCAAATTTTCAGGTAGATCTTTCGGCTACTTATAGTTTTAAGGACACACCATCCTTATTATATGGTAGATTGGGACTAGCTTACCGCTTGGATTTTCATTATAAAAACGAATATGTTGAGTTTATACCGCCAGACCGTTTGAAGAAAAAGGAGAAGAAGCAGAAAAAAAATAAACGGGAGAAGAACCTTGAAGTGGTAGAACGAAAATAATACTGAACAATGATTACAGTTAAAGAACTAACCAAGAAAAGTGATCTAAAGAAATTCGTCACTTTTCCATTCACGCTCTATAAAGATCATAAATTTTGGGTTCCACCCCTGATAAAAGACGAGATCGAAACTTTAGACCCCGAAAAAAATCCTGTATTTAAAAATGCCGAAGCCTGGTTTTATCTCGCTTATAAAAATGGAAACATAGTTGGGCGAATTGCCGTAATTATAAATCATTTGGAAATAAAGGAACAAGGGAAAAAGAAGGTCCGTTTTGGTTGGTTGGATATGATTGACGACATTGAAGTTACCAAGGCTCTTCTTGAAAAAGTGTATGAAAAAGGCCTTGAGCACAATTTAGAGTATACCGAAGGTCCCGTGGGTTTTAGCAATATGGAAAAAGCGGGGATCCTGACAATGGGATTTGAGGAAATGAACACCATGATTACGTGGTATCATTATCCATATTACGCTGAACACCTTGAAAAACTTGGATTCGAAAAGCAGGCTACATGGGTGGAATATACTTTGAAAATTCCCGAAGAAATTTTTGAAAAAGTAGCTAAGTTTTCGAAAATAGTCCGTGAGCGCTACAAACTTTCCGTCATCCGTTTTAAAAACAAAAAGGAAATTCTTCCCTATGTCAATGATATGTTCGGATTGCTGAACAAGACCTATAACACTTTGCAAACGTTTGTGCCAATTCAACAATATCAGATTGAATATTATAAAAAGAAATACTTTGATTTTATACATCCAGATTATATCTGCTGCATAAAAGATGAAACTGGTAAACTGATAGCGTTTTCCATAGTAATGCCATCATTTTCAAAAGCACTTAAAAAGGCCAACGGCAAACTATTCCCATTTGGATGGAGACATCTTCTTAAAGCACAAAAAAAGAACGACACCGCAGCTTTTTATTTGATAGGAATAGATCCAGAATATCAAGGAAAAGGGGTTACTGCAATTATTTTTGAAGAAATGCAACATCTCTTTAATTCGAAAGGAATTCATACGGTGGAAACCAATCCTGAGTTGAAGGAGAATACGGCTGTGCAACTACTTTGGAAAGATTATAACCCCGTACAACACAAGGAAAGAAGTACTTTTAAAAAGGACATATAATATAGCGGTTATTTCAAATAAAACGAATCAAAAAATCCACCCTTAAAGGTGGATTTTTTGATTCTATAAAGTGTAATTCAATTCGGGCTTTACCCTAATATTAATCGCAGGGATTAAATTTTCTCGCCCATTGCTTCAGCAACAGCGGCTGATAGACGTTTGTATGTTCCATTCTCTAGACGTTCACGAATAGAAGAAAAAGCTTCCAATGTTACTTGAATGTCTTCCATAGTATGAGTTGCAGTAGGAATCATTCTCAACAGAATCAACCCTTTTGGGATTACAGGATATACAACGATGGAGCAGAAAATACCATGATTTTCGCGCAAATCCTTAACAAGTGCCATCGCTTCAGGAATACTTCCTTTTAAATAAACCGGAGTAACACAACTTTGTGTGGTTCCCAAATCAAAACCTCTTTCACGAAGTCCACCTTGTAAAGCGTTTACGTTTTCCCAAAGTTTTTCTTTAAGTTCGGGCATTGTACGCAGCATATCCAAACGCTTTAATGCTCCTTCAACCAACTGCATCTGCAGCGATTTAGCAAACATCTGCGAACGAAGGTTGTATTTTAAATAATTCATTATTTCCTCATCCCCGGCAATAAATGCGCCTGTACTGGCCATAGATTTTGCAAAAGTCGCAAAATACACATCAATGCCATCCTGCACGCCTTGCTCCTCACCTGCTCCAGCTCCAGTTTTACCTAAAGTTCCAAATCCGTGAGCATCATCAACAAAGAATCTAAAATTATATTTTTTCTTAAGCGCTATAATCTCTTTCAATCTTCCCTGCTCTCCACGCATTCCAAAAACTCCTTCAGAAATAAGAAGAATTCCTCCCCCTGTTTTTTCGGCCACTTTTGTAGCCCTTTGAAGGTTCTTTTCGATACTTTCCATATCGTTATGCTTATAGGTGAAGCGCTGCCCTAAATGCAACCGAACCCCGTCTATAATACAAGCGTGAGCATCTACATCATAAACAATAACATCATCTTTTGAAACCAAGGCATCAATGGTAGAAACCATCCCCTGATATCCAAAATTCAAAAGGTAGGCTGCTTCTTTCTTAACAAACGCTGCAAGTTCTCTTTGCAGTTGTTCGTGAAGCTCTGTATGCCCACTCATCATTCTTGCGCCCATAGGATATGCAGAACCCCATTTTGCGCCAGCTTCGGCATCCACTTTTCTAACTTCAGGATGGTTTGCCAATCCTAAATAATCGTTGATACTCCAAGTTACTACATCTTTTCCCTGAAATTTCATCCTATTGGAAATCGGACCTTCCAATTTTGGAAAAACAAAATAACCTTCCGCTTGTTCAGCCCACTTTCCTAGCGGACCCTTATCTTTATAGATCTTGTCAAATAAATCTTTCATGTAGTAATTTGAGTTGTTTAAACAGGTTGCAAAATTAATGAAATATAGCGACGGACACAATGTTTTTCAAATAGAAGCTTCGCAGATAGTGTGGTATATTCCTACATATTCAAAGAAATACCCTATAAACGAATAAATTTTCCTATTTATTCTTAGATGTGGCAACCGAATGGGTTTTGATGTTGGGAAGAAAATATGCCGCTGCGCCTATTAATGGCATAAAAGAACAAAGTATATATACGAATTCTATACTGGTCTTATCTGCCAAATAGCCTAGAACAGCTGAACCCAATCCCGCAATTCCAAAGGCGAACCCGAAAAATAATCCTGAGATCATCCCAACTTTTCCCGGCAACAGTTCCTGTGCAAAAACCAAAATAGCTGAAAATGCAGAAGATAGAACCAGCCCGATAATGATAACTAGAGTCCCCGTCCAAAATAGATCTACATAAGGCAATAATAGCGCAAAAGGTGCCGACCCAAGAATTGAAAACCATATTACGTATTTCCTACCAAACCGATCTCCTAAAGGCCCACCAAGAAAAGTACCCAAAGCAACCGATCCGAAAAACAAGAAAAGATAGAATTGGGAGTCCTGAATGGAAACATTGAACTTATCGATCAAATAAAAGGTAAAATAACTGCTGATGCTGGTCATATAAATATATTTCGAAAAAATAAGGACCAATAAAATTCCGATGGACCGCTTTACTTCCTTCTTCAGGAGTCGGGGCGGATAATCTGTTACTTTTACCTTATTGGCTTTACGCAATACTAGATGTTTTTGGTACCAATGCGCAATTCGATATAGAACTAAAATTCCCAAGAACCCCAATAGTAAAAATGCCAATATATATCTCTGTCCAAAAGGAATAACAAGTAAGATAACCAATAATGGCCCAATTGCCGTACCTGTATTCCCTCCCACTTGAAATATGGACTGCGCAAGACCTCTCTTTCCTCCCGATGCCAAATAAGCAACGCGAGACGCTTCGGGATGAAAAATAGAAGACCCAATACCCACTAAACCAACAGAGATCAAAATAACCGCATAGTTTGTAGCAAACGCCAACAGAGCAAGTCCTGCTATTGTAAAACACATTCCAAAGGCCAAAGAAAAAGGCATGGGTTTTTTATCGGTATGATGGCCTACAACGGGCTGTAAAAGAGATGCGGTTAACTGATATACTAAAGTAATAAAACCAATTTGGGTAAAACTTAGAGAGTATGAATCCTTTAGCAACGGATATATTGAAGGTATAACAATTTGCAATAAATCATTTAAAAGGTGCGAAAAGGCAATTGCAAATAACACTGGATAGGCAGTTTTTTGAACTAAATTAGTTTTAACTGTCTCCGTGTTTTGGGTGGAAATGCTCATAAGATTTTAAGAATAGGAATTCTTTTAATTGTCCGGAAAAAACTAAGTACAATAAGATTGAAAAATTTTGGTAATAAACACTGGAAGGTCAGCTTTCTGAAAAACATTTCTTTAAAAAGACAAAACCAAACATCCTAAAGTTTAGGACTGTTTGGTTTCAATATCTAAAATTCACCCATTTAAAAGGGAGATACTCATTATTTTATATATTCTATTTCTTCCAGTTCACCAACCTCAGCATCTAAGAAACCTTGATCGGACATCCATTTGTCATTATAGATTTTACTCATATAGCGCGATCCATGATCTGGAAATATCACAACGACATTACTGTTATCATCAAATTCACCTGTTTCCGCTAATTGAAATATTCCCTGCATGGCTGCCCCACTCGTATAGCCAACAAATAATCCTTCGGTTTTTGCGAGGTTTCTGGCAGTATGGGCACTACTTTCATCAGTTACTTTTTCGAATTTGTCAATAATATCAAAATCGGTCGCAGATGGAATTAGATTTTTTCCCAATCCTTCTATTCGATAAGGATAAATTTCATTGGTATCGAACTCCCTGGTTTCATGGTATTTTTGAAGAACAGATCCATAAGCGTCTATTCCAATTATTTTAATATTCGGATTTTTCTCTTTAAGATATCTTGCGGTCCCAGAAATAGTTCCTCCGGTACCACTACATGCAACAAGGTGGGTAAGTTTTCCGGAAGTCTGCTCCCAAATTTCAGGCCCGGTTGAATAATAGTGTGCATCAATATTCAAATCGTTGAAATATTGATTTATATATACAGATCCTTCAATTTCTGAATGTAGCCTTTTGGCCACTTCGTAATAAGAACGAGGATCGTCCGCACTTACATGGGCAGGGCAAACATATACCTTAGCACCCATGGTTTTGAGCATATCAATTTTGTCTGGAGATGATTTTGAACTGACTGCCAAAATACAGTTGTATCCCTTTATTATGCTGACCATTGCAATACTGAACCCCGTGTTTCCGCTGGTGGTTTCAATTATGGTATCACCAGGTTTAAGTATTCCTTTTTTCTCGGCTTGCTCAATAATATAAAGAGCAATACGATCTTTTGTAGAGTGGCCGGGGTTAAATGCCTCGACCTTAGCAAAATAATTACCCTTCAGATTTTGAGTAATTTTGTTGAGTTTTACTAGTGGTGTGTTTCCTATAAGCTCCAATATACTATCGTGGGCCTTAATTTCATTCTTCATAAAAGGAGATTTTATTAAAAAATACTCATTGTGAAAACCGAAACCCGCCCATGGGCGACCAAGATTTAGACGCCACAAAGGTAGGGAATTAATTTTATTAGTCCTTTATACCTTCCAAATCCAATAGAAAAGCATAATCCTTGGCAACTTCCTTAAGGGCATCAAAACGGCCAGAGGCCCCGCCATGTCCCGCATCCATGTCCGTATTAAACAATAACAGATTGTCGTCCGTTTTTAATTCGCGCAATTTAGCAACCCATTTCGCGGGCTCATAATACTGCACTTGACTATCGTGAAGACCTGTAGTAACGAACATATTGGGATATGCCTTAGCTTCAACATTATCATAAGGCGAATAAGATTTTATATAATCGTAATATTCTGGATCATTCGGGTTTCCCCATTCGTCATATTCACCTGTCGTGAGTGGAATAGAGTCATCTAGCATAGTAGTTAAAACATCAACAAAAGGTACGGAAGCTATAATTCCATTGTAAAGTTCCGGTGCCATATTCGCAATTGCGCCCATCAAAAGCCCTCCTGCCGAACCTCCTTCGGCATAAAGATGCTTAGGAGAGGTATAACCTTCCTTTATAAGATATTCGGAAGCCGCAATAAAATCTGTGAACGTGTTTTTCTTTCTTAGTAATTTCCCATCTTCATACCATCTTCTCCCCATATATTCCCCGCCGCGAACGTGGGCAATTACATAAATAAAACCTCTATCCAACAAGCTTAACCTCACCGTAGAAAAATATGGATCTATTGTGGCGCCATAGGAGCCATATGCATACAGAAGAAGCGGATTGTTTCCGTCCTTTTTAATTCCCTTTCTATAAATTACCGAAAGCGGAATCCGTTCCCCATCAGAAGCCGTAGCCCAAAGTCGTTCAGTTTGATAATTGTTCTTATCAAATTTTCCACCCAGCACTTCAGTTTCTTTTAAAACGGTCTTCTCCTTGGTTTCCATGTCGAAGTCAATAATTGAGGCTGGCGTATTCAGGGAATTGTACCCGTATCGTAAAATTTTGGTGTCAAATTCAGGATTTTGTGTCGTAAAGGCTGAATAGGTCTCATTGTCAAAAGGCAAATAGTAATCTTGTTTGTTATCCCAACGCTTGATACGTATTTGGGTAAGACCATTACTTCGTTCACTCACAACCAAATGATCTTTGAAAATATCAATATCTTCTAAAAGAACATCATCTCTATGTGGTATCATATCCACCCAATATTCTTTGGTCGTTTTGTCCAAAGGAGATTTCATCAATTTAAAATTCAAAGCTTTATCCTTGTTGGTCACCACATACCAATGATCGCCATAATGAGAGATACTATACTCCAGACCTCTTTCTCGGGGTTGAAAAATCTTAAATTCACCTAATGGATTGTCGGCATTCAGAACCCTATACTCTGAGGTAAGCGTACTGTATGAACCTATGATAATAAACTTTCTAGATTTAGATTTGTAAACATATGTTCCGAAGGTATCATCAACTTCAGTAAAAATAAGTTCATCATTCTTTGGATCTGTACCTAAAGTGTGCCGATAAATTTTGTCGGCGCGGAGTGTTTTTTCATCCTTGCGAGTATAGAAAAGGGTCTTATTATCACTTCCCCATGTTGAGCCGCCCGTAGTTAAAGGAATTTTCTCTGGATAGATTTCTCCGGTTTCCAAATTCTTAATAAAAATATCATATTTCCTTCGGCTCAAAGTATCAACACCAAAGGAAACTAGCTTGTTATCTTCAGAAACACTTAGACCTGCCAAATTATAAAAGGCATGTCCCTTTGCCATATCGTTTACATTAAAAAGGATCTCTTCAGGGGCATCCAGAGAACCTTTTTTACGAGAATAAATCGGATAATCCTGACCTTTTTCGTACCTGGTTATATAGTAGTAACCATTTAATTTATAGGGAACAGATTGATCATCTTCCTTAATTCGGGCCTTCATCTCCTCAAAAAGAGACTTCTTAAGGTCGTTGGTGTGGGCCGTCATTTTTTCGTAATACTCATTTTCCGCATTCAGATACTCAATCACCTCAGGATCTTCTGGATTGTTCAACCAATAGTATTTATCGATTCGTACGTCACCATTTTTTTCTAATTTGGTCTCTTTCATTTTCGCTCTTAGGGATGTTTTTTCCATGTGATCTTTTGTAATTGTTTGGGAATTTGCCCATGATGCAAAAATAAGGGATGCAAATGAAAGGAGTACTAACTTTTTCATAATTGAATAGGTTTAAAAAACCTTTACAAAGTAGTAAATTTGCGTTGAACTTAAACTATAAAAATTATGTTTGGAGATTTAATGGGAATGATGGGTAAATTAAAAGAAACCCAAGAAAAAGTGGAAGCGACCAAAAAACGATTGGATACCGTGATGATTGATGAAGCCAGCGGCGACGGTCTTTTGAAAGTTACCATGACGGCAAACCGAAAAATAAAAACTCTTGAAATTGCGGACGAACTGCTGGGAGATAAAGAACAGTTGGAGGATTATTTGATCCTTACTTTAAACAAAGCAATAGAAAAAGCTACGAGCGTGAACGAAACGGAGCTCGCAGCAGTTGCAAAGGAAGGAATGCCAAATATTCCAGGATTGGACACTATGTTTAAATAGAATTTGAATTCTACCATTTTTTATAGTTCTACTTTTTGTTATATTGTGATCTTTAATAACTATAAACCCAATATAAAATGTTTGAACTGAAACAAAATGGAGAAAAATATCACTTTGTATTAAAAGCGAAAAATGGAGAAGTGATTTTATCCAGCCAGATGTATGCCTCGAAAACGTCGGCCAACAATGGAATTGAATCTGTAAAAAAGAATTCTCAAACGGACGAACGCTATGAAGAATTGACCGCTAAAAACGGAAAATTGTATTTTAATTTGAAAGCTACAAACGGTCAGATTATTGGGACAAGCCAAATGTACGCTTCAGAAAGCGGTATGAAAAATGGAATAGAGTCGGTGAAAAAGAATGCACCGGACGCTGCCCTAAAGGAAGTCTAGAGTAATTTTCAGTGTTAGAAAAGGCACATTCCCATAAAAGTGAATGTGCCTTTTTATTTGAAATTATCCTGAAAGCCTTGGCTCCTATTAAGCGGTCTTTAATTTATCTGCATGCATCTTCCGAAGTTTTGCGATTTTTGGTGTAATCACCGCCGCGCAATATCCTTGGTTTGGATTTTTCGCATAGTAGTCATGATGATCAGCTTCGGCAGGAAAGAACTTTTCCAATGCGGAAAGTTCCGTAACGATAGGATCTTCATAATAGGAGGCCATCTCCTTTAAAACATTCTCGGCAATTTCCTTTTGCGCATTATCGTGATAAAAAATAACAGAACGGTACTGCGTTCCTTTATCCCCACCTTGACGATTTAAAGTTGTAGGATCGTGGCTGGTCATAAAAATATTCAAGAGGTCCTTATAGGAAACAACGGCAGGATCAAAGCTCACTTGTATCACTTCCGCATGGCCCGTCAACCCACTGCATACTTCACGATATGTTGGAATACCGGGCACATTACCTCCCGAATATCCTGACATCACGTTCTCCACTCCTTTTATTTGATCAAAAACCGCTTCCGTACACCAAAAACATCCACCTCCTACGGTCATTATTTGCAATTCTTTATTTTCCATTATTGAATTTTATTTTGTCCACAAAGATAATCAGTAAATGCTTGATTTTAATTAAGGGGGTGTTAAAGGGAAGATGTTGCAATAATTTCAATTCTCTCCAATAATGCACACTACTTTTAAATATAGATAATACTAAAACACTCGTTTATTTTTGATCCTTGGTGAAGTATCCACACTAAACATTATACCCTCCACCTATAATCCTTGAAACAATTCCTTTCTGATTCGTAGACTCGGCTATTAAAATACCGGCTAAATGGAGCACAATAAACGCCACCAAATAATAAATACCTAGCATATGGATCTCCTCCACTGGTTTTTTCCATTCCTTCGGGCCCCATTCTATCAGAAGTCCCGTAATTAAGGAACCTACAACGCAGATGTAAAAGAGAATATAGGTCCATTTCTGCAACCTTTGTTTAGTAGTTAGATTCTTGGCAAAAGGGCTTTGGAACTTCATCTCTCCAAATAATGGGAGTGTAAACCGAATGCTAAACAATCCCAATAAAACATAGCCCAAATTTATATGCCAATTCCACATAGGTTTGCGGATCTGTTTTGCCATTACCACAATCTCGTCGTAGGACATAGTTTGCCCCGTACCTTTCATATATTCCTGGATGATATCTGCCATATGGTATTTGTTCATCCAAGTCAATCGTAAAAATATCGTTAACAGTAAAAGCAAAAATGTAAGTGCGATTGCCCAATGGATAATTCTGTAAATTCTGGTATAATTTGTTGTATCCATAGATTATTATTTATTGTTATTCAAGGAAGAAGTTTAAAATTTAAATCCTCCTGTTTCTCGCAGATTAGCGCAGATTTCCTGGATTTCCAGCCCGTCTGAAAACAAATTGGCGTGATTCCCAACGTCGTGATTCAAAAAGTCGTGATGCCCAACGTCCCGCTTAAAATTCAACTTCAAATTCAATTTCAACTTCAAATTCAATTTCAACTTCAATTTCTAATGCGAATGTGCCGCTCCTTCCTCTGCCTGTAACAATACAAACCCTCCTTTCGTTAAAAACTTTCCATCCACTTGTAACTCCGTTTTAAACGTAGTGAAACCATTGTAATTGGCCTCGATTTTTACTTCAATAGGATGGAGCTCATATTCTTCGTCGTTCTCACTTTCTACCAGCAATACATAATTTTTGCCCTCCAGCTCCACTACCGAATCTTCAGGTAAGGCCAAATGCTTCGAGGTTCCGGTAACAATATCCGCCTCAACAAACATTCCCGCGGCAAAACTTGTTTCATCCTTTTCGTCTATATGGCCGTGGATCATCGCGATTCTACTTTTGGGATCGATAGTAGTTCCCACCAAATGCACATCGCCCTTAAAAACCTCCGTGGAAGCTTCTGGAACAGTAAACACAATTTCCTGGCCTTTCTTTATTTGCATCAAATCCCTTTCAAAAATCTTTAGTTCCAGATGGATATGGTCGGTATTCATAATTTCCATAATCTTATCGGCGGGAGAAACATATGTGCCAATATTCACCAACACCTGAGTGACATATCCCTCTATCGGACTAAAAATACTTACCTGAGACGCAATGTTTCCCTGAAGTACCGAGGCCGGATTAATATTCAGCATCTGTAAACTTTTCTTTAAACTATTGGTTCTTGCCATTGCCGTTTTATATTCGCTTTCCGCCTTTAAAAAACTCTTTTGGGATGTAATATTCTCCTCCAACATTATCTTTTGTCGGTCGTATTCAGATTTTAAATAAGAAAGCTGTTCCGCGGTTTCAAGGTAATTTTGTTGCATGGTGATAAACTCAGGGTTTTCTAGCGTTACCAACCGATCTCCTTTTTTGACTTTATCTCCTACCAATAACGGGGTGTTTTTGATATATCCACCAGAGAATGCACTTACTACAGCTTTATTTTGGGGCGGAACGTCTATCACGCCACTGGTATGGACGGTTTGCGCAAATGGTTTTTCTATTAAACTCCCTAATTCCATTTTAGCATTTTTAAATTGCGCCTCAGATAAATGAACCATCTCACTATTCACCTCGGGAGTAATTGGGAGGGATTCTTTCTTGTCATTGTTACATCCCAGCAAAACGACGGCACTGAACAACAAAATATATTTTATAGAATTCATAATTGGATTTTTATAAGGTTAAGTAGTTGATTGCAATCACTGTCTGATTGTATTTATTAAGGTTGTCGAGGTACTGCAATTCGATTTCATAGACGTTTTCAAGACTTTGGATATACTGGAAAAAGTCTATTTCTCCATTCTTAAAACTTCCATCGGCAGTTTTAAGGATTTCTTGTGCAAGGGTTTTTCCTTCCTCTTCATAATATTGAAGCGCTTCTTCATATTTTGACAGCTCGCCCATCAATTGCGCCAGTTTTGATTTAAACTGATGTGAATAATCCTTTGCCTGTTGTTCACTGATTTCCACAGCAATTTTTGATGCTTTTATCTTCGACGTATTTCCACCAAAAAACAAGGGAATTTTTAAGCCTATTTGATATTTATATAGATTTTCATTTAAAGAAGGATTACTTCCCAAAGAATAGGAAAAACTGATATCCGGCAATAAGTGCTGTTTTTCCAAGTTTCGTTTCGCTTGGAAGAAATCACTTCTACTTTGAAAGTATTCCATTGCGGGATTCGCCGACAAGTTTTCTAAAGAAAGCGCAAGCTTTTCCACAGGCTGCCTCTCCAATTTCAAACTATCCTTGGATTGCAATATGGTTTCTAACTGCTCGCGCGCAATTTCAACATCTTCCCTGCTCATCCTATAATCCGTTTCCAATTGACGTTGCTTGGCTCTAGCGGTAATTTTCTCTAAATAATTGGTTTCTCCCAATTCAAATCTCCGCTGGGCGGAATGGGCAAAGTTTTGATAGAGACTGTCTAACTTTCTATATACCTCCGCCCTATTGCTTTCATATTGGAATTGATAATATGCCGTCGCCACCATCCCATTCGTTTTTCTGATCTGAAGCTGATGCTGACTGCTCTGCATCTCATACTGCATACGGTTCATCTTTCTTTCGGCAAAATAGACCGTTGGAAAAAGTATATCCTGTTCCACCCCAAATACTTCCAAAGGAATATTATTGGGAGCAATATTATTTTCGTCATATTCATAGTAAATATGCGTCTTATCCATACTGAAAGCGCTTCCTATCAAGGCTTCTGCCTCATCTTTTTGCAATGCCGACGCTTTAAGTCCGAGATTGTTTTCCAACGCAATCTGTTGTAATTGTTCCAATGTTTTCGGCGTTTCTTGGGCCATTCCCGAGAATCCGAAAAGTAAAAATATCATTGTAAGAGGTATGATTTTTCCTGCTGTTTTAGACTCTCTTTTCTTCTCTCTGGATTCGTAAATTGAATACAATACAGGTAAAACCACCAGCGTCAAAATAAACGCGCTTGCCATCCCTCCAATTACCACCGTAGACAAAGGTCTTTGTACTTCGGCACCCGCGCCCGTAGAAATCGCCATCGGTAAAAAGCCCAATGCAGTAGAGGAAGCTGTGAGCAAAACCGCGCGTAATCTATCTTTTGAACCTTGGATTATCATTTTGTTCGTGTCTTTCATTCCTTCCTTCTTAAGTTCCTTAAAATGTTCTATCAAAATAATTCCGTTTAAAACTGACACCCCAAAGAGAGCAATAAATCCAACTCCCGCCGAAATGCTGAGCGGCATATCCCGAATCCATAACAACAAAACGCCCCCTACTGCAGAAAGAGGTATTGCAGAGTAAATCATTAAAGCTTCTTTCACGGAGCGCAGTCCGAAATACAGCATTACGAAAATTAATAACAGCGCGATGGGCACAGCGATAAACAAGCGCTGTTTCGCACTTTGTAAGTTTTCAAATTGCCCGCCGTAATCGATTGTATAACCCACGGGAAGTTTTATGTTTTCGTCAATTAACTTTTGTACATCGTCCACCACGCTTTGCAAATCCCGGTTTCGCACATTGACGCCCACCACTATTCGCCGTTTTGTATCATCTCTTGAAATCTGTGCGGCGCCTTTAGAATATTGAATTTCTGCCAGCTCCCTTAAAGGTATCTTATCTCCGGATGGGGTATCCACATATAAATTCTCTAGATTCGAAATATCGCTTCGAAGGTTTTCTTCCAACCTCATCACTAGATCAAAACGTTTTTCTCCCTCAAAAACACTGCCCGCAGATCTACCCGCAAAGCCCATCGCAATTGTCTGGTTCAAGTCTTCAATATTAAGTCCGTACCTAGCTATTTTTGCCCTATCGAATTTGACGTTCATTTCGGGCAAACCGGCCACTTTTTCTACGATAATGTCGTCCGCGCCGTCTACTCCTTCAATCAGATTTTTAATTTCGTGTGCTTTCTTATCCAAAATATCCAAGTCTTCTCCAAAAATTTTGATGGCAATGTCCGCACGCACACCCGTGATCAGCTCGTTGAATCGCATTTCAATGGGTTGACTAAACTCCACTTCCATTCCGGGGATTACAGCCAAGGCTTCCTCAAATTTATCGGCAAGTTCATTCTTGGTTTTTGCCGAAACCCACTCCTTGATAGGCTTTAAAGATATAATCACATCTGTTTCCTCCATGGACATCGGGTCCGTGGGAACTTCGGCCGCACCGATTCTGGTAACTACTTGCTCTACTTCAGGAAAATTATCTATTAGAATTTGTTCAATCTGTGTGGTTATGGCTATCGTATTGCTAAGTGATGTTCCTGTTTTTAACACAGGTTGTATCACAAAATCTCCTTCGTCCAAGGTGGGAATGAATTCACTTCCCATGGTAGAAAAAAGAAACGCAGTAGCAATCAACATAATTACGGCAATCCCGATAACCAATCGTTTGGCTCCCAACGCCCACCGAATGATTGGATCGTAAAGACGATTTAGAAAATTCATTATGCGAACGGAAATATTTCTGGGCGACACTTCCGTAGGTTTCAAGAACATTGCAGCCGCTACCGGCACGTAGGTAAAACACAATAACATGGTGCCCAACATTGCGAAACTAAAGGTAAGCGCCATTGGTCGGAACATTTTGCCTTCTACGCCACTCAATGAAAGGATGGGAATAAATACTATAAGAATAATTAACTGACCAAAAATTGCGGCATTCATCATTTTTGAAGTGCCTTTTTCAGCTATATTATCTTGGGCGAGGCGCCTTTCACTGGGAGAAAGCGCTTTCAATCTTAAAACATTCTTGTTTATCTGAAAGGCAACAAATTCCACAATGATTACGGCTCCATCAACAATAATTCCAAAATCGATCGCTCCCAAACTCATCAGGTTGGCGTCCAATTTAAATAGATACATCATGGAAAGAGTAAACAACAATGACAACGGAATAACCGATGCTACCACCAAACCAGATCGTAAATTTCCCAAAAGAAGAACTACTACAAATATTACAATCAGAATTCCAAGGATCAGGTTTTCTGCAATTGTGTGGGTGGTCTTCTTTATCAGTTCACTTCTATCCAAAAATGGATTGATATAAACACCTTCGGGAAGCGACTTTGAAATTTCTTCCACTCTTTCTTGTACTGCGGAAATCACTTTGTCCGAATGCCCGCCCTTGATCATCATAATCTGCCCAAGGACCTTTTCACCTTCCCCGTTTCCGGTAATTGCACCAAATCGCATTGCGCTGCCGAATTGTACCTTTGCTACATCCTTAATATATATCGGGAAACCATTCTCATTTTTCACAGAAATATTTTCGATATCCTCCAAAGAAGTCACCAATCCTTCCCCGCGAATAAAATAGGCTTGATTGCTTCGTTCAATATATCCACCTCCAGAAATACTGTTGTTTTTCTCTAATGCCGTAAAGATCTCGCCCGCACTGATGCCCATGGCATTGAGCTTATTGGTATTGATGGCAACTTCATACTGTTTAAGGTTCCCGCCCCAAGTATTCACTTCTACCACTCCCGGAATTCCCGAAAGTTGTCTTTTTATAATCCAATCTTGGATAGTTCTAAGATCAGTAAGGGTGTATTTATCCTTATGTTCATCCTCTACATCAAGAATATATTGATAGATTTCTCCTAAACCTGTGGTAATCGGGCCCATTTCGGGGGTGCCAAATCCTTCCGGAATTTTTTCAGCTGCAGATTGTATTTTTTCGGCTATGAGTTGCCTGGGCAGGTACATCCCCATGTCCTCCTCAAAGACGATTGTAACTACTGAAAGTCCGAATTTGGAAATGGAACGTATCTCCAAAACTCCCGGCAGGTTGGCCATTTCCAATTCTACTGGATAGGTGATAAATTGTTCCATATCTTCCGTAGAGAGATTTCGGGAAGTGGTGATTACCTGCACCTGATTGTTGGTAATATCGGGAACGGCACCAATGGAGATTTTGGTGAGAGAAAATATTCCGAAAACGACAAGCGCCAAAGTGAAGAGCCCAACGATCAGTTTATTTTTGATACTGAAATGTATGATTTTTGAAAGCATAATTAAATGAGACCTTTAGAATTTCAACTTGCACTTATGGCATTGTTGAAAAATGAAACAAGGAGTTTGTGTTCTAGATAGACCATAGAAATGGACAGGTCTAGACCTCGACAGTGATAAGAGGGAAAGAAAATTCCCAATTGAAACTGCTATTTAATTATACGATTTTAGGTGGCTGAAAGATTGAAGCTCTTTCAAGGAATGAATAAAGGTCCTGGTAGTAGAAATGCGGATTCACCATATAAGAAACCACTGATTTCTCAAGAGGAAACTCATAATCGATAACAACTACTTCAGCCAATAAATGATTACAGTTATTATGCTGAAAAGGAAGTTTCTCGTGTTGTGATTTCTCTTCATTATTGGATTTCTGATGTTCCGCCTTTAATTCTCCGTAATGCTTTTGGAAAAAGGTCAAGAAATCATCCCCATATTCTTCCGAATGATACTTGGCGTGCTCGACCAAGTCGTTCAAGGTGAAAATATCCGCCATACCAAATCCCACGCTTTGAAAAAAGACGAGAAAGGAAAGTGATATGGCAACGATTGTTTTCATTGATTGCCAAAATTAAAGAAATTAATCCGTTAGAAATATGATTATAATCACATATCTGATTTAATAATCCCTTCAAAATAATATTTAGCTAATTTATAATTTATGAAAATAAAAATTCGTGCATCCGAAACCAATCAATGGTATCAAATGCACGAACAATTCATATAATGGCTATTAATTATATTTAATAGTTCAATAAATTAAATGGGTTAGAGATTCGAGTTATCCATCTTCCATTGCTCGTAATTCTTATATTGCTCTGGCGTCAAAATGGCTTTTAAAGTGTTGTCCATCTCTGGTCTCAACTTCTCCTTATCCATTGAAATGGTTGTATCTTTAGACATATCGTCCATTTTCTTATGGAAGTCAGACTCAAACTTGTTGATCTGCTCTTGGGTCATGTCCAATTTTTTATACATTTCCTGCATGTGCTCCGTACTGTACACCATATACTCATCTTCAACGATCACGACACCTTCATTATCTATGTTGGCATCCGTATTATCATTTAGATCATTCATATCATTATTGTAATCGGGTGAATCTATAGCGTATTCATCATTTTCGACAGTTCCTTTGTTGGCATCCTTGCACGAAACGATAGCAAGAAGTCCAAACATCAATATTCCTATCTTTAAAGCTTTCATAAGTTTCTTATTTAGTGGGTTTTACATTGCTAATGTAGGAGTAATATATCCTAGACCTTCCCACGGAATCGTTAATTTTTCACTTCAAGGACTCATATTTATTTGTTAAAATCTCCTGTCTTAGTTTAAAAATAGTGAAAGCTTTGTCGATTCCTTCTTCCGAATTCAAATCTATTTAACCCCTTTCATTCGCCCGCCTATTACTTGTACAACAACCAAAAACACATTAAGTTTGCTATCCTTAAAATTCTTTTATGAACGAAGCAATGCAGATTATAAACTATGTGGCCTATCTTTTACCTGCCATCGTAGTGGGAATTGTGGCCTATTATTTCTTTAGAGGGCATACCGCCAACGAAGAAGGCCGAAGAAGATATTTAGTTCAAAAGGAAGCACAAAAAGAATTGTTGCCCCTTCGCCTCCAGGCGTATGAAAGGCTAACGTTGTTTTTGGAAAGAATTGATCCTATGAAGCTTTTGGTACGCGTAAAACCTTTCTCTGATTCTAAAGAAGATTATGAAACCTTGCTGGTGAAAACGATTGAACAGGAATTTGAACACAATCTTACCCAACAGATTTACGTAAGCCCAGAATGTTGGAACTTAGTAAATGCTGCAAAAAATGCTACTATCCACGTTATCCGTCAGGCGAGTATGCAGCAAAAAGATGGAAACGTCGATAAAATGCGCGAAGTAATCATTCAGAATTTTATGGAAGAGGTGAGCCCATCACAAAAAGGACTTACCTATATAAAAGCGGAAGTGGGCGAAATGTTTTAAGGGACCTCACCAAACAAAAATAAAATTTAAGTATTCTGAATCTTAATTTCAGTGCTTTCACTATTTTTCTGTTTGGCATAATTGAACCCTCGCTCCCACCACTGGGCCATTAAAATTTGGTCAAAAATCAGAGAATTGGTGGTCAGTACAGTGGGGGTATAATAAAGGTTTATAATTACATCCTTATTGGTTGCGACCATCTTTCCTATCCTAATATTTTGCTTCTCAATCCTGTCTGCCATATATCTGTGCATGTTTGTCAATAAAGAGAATACATTTTTGGAGGGAAGACGATTGTAATACGTCACCTCAGTTTCCAGAACTATAACATCCACGGTAGTCGCTCCACGCTCTATCGCTTCTTCAATGGGAACCATACTTCCGAAGCCGCCATCGGCATATTCACATCCATCTTTTTTCACCAAACTCATAAAAGGAGTAAAGTTGGATGAAATCCAAATCCAATCGCAGAAATCCTTATAATCAAAATCCTTGATGGACTTATATTCCACTTGGTTCAACGATAAATTGGACACCGTAACAACCACCTCTCTATTTGAAGCTTTTAAAACATCAAATTCCTCTTCGGTAATAGTTTTTGAAATAAGTTTCCGCAGATTATTGCTTTCACCGAAAGTCTTCTTCCCCTTCAAAAAATTCTTTAAAACTTCAAAGTGATTGATAACAATCTGTTTGCCGCCGAATTTGTCATTCTTGATAAGAAAAGGACAGCTGTTGAAAATACTGTGTTGGTCCACAGACGTATAGACCTTTTTTATTTTATCTACCTTATCCAATGCTAAGTGGGATATCAATAGACTTCCCGTGGAAGTTCCCACAAAAAGATCGTAGCTATAATCCATTTCATCAATTAGATATTGCGCAACCCCTCCGGCAAATGCGCCTTTGCTTCCACCACCTGAAATGACCAATGCTCTCATTCTTTTGAAATTGTATTTAAATAGGATGCCGCTCTAGATGAAACTTGGTTTTTTAACGACATTATAGCGCGAAACTTATCGGGATCTTCACTAATTAAACTGATCAATGTTTTTGCCGATTTTGAAAACCGCCAATTGGGATGCACTGCAGCCTCAACGAGATTTGTTAGCGTTGTCATATCCCAAAGACGAAGCTCATATATATACTCAAACGCTTTTTCCCGAATTTCAAAACTATAATCTTCGGAAGCATAACTCTTGAGTTCATTGAGATAATTTACTTTTTCCACATTTTCATATCCATCAGTAATTAATGCCAAGGCTAACCAAAGTTGGCGGATATTTTTATTCTGAAACCCCGTTAGATTTTTCGTCCTCTCTAACACTTCTATTTTTCTTTGAGGGAATTGCATATATATTTGATACATCGCCGCTTCAATAGTTACAAAGGAATCATCATTCAACAAACTTTCGTATTCCTTCAATAGCGCATCCGGAACATTTTCCAATGAAAGGACCACGGCCTGCCGTACGTAGAGATTATTGCTTTCCAGCGCGGTCTTATACAAAGAAATCGTTCCTGAAATTGGTTCTCCCATTAGTTGATAAACAGCTTCCTGCCCTATAAAATCATTTGGAAATGTAAGCGCGGTTTTAAGCTGGTCTTTTTTATCTTTTAAAGGAGTCGCACGAAGAGCAGCTATTTCAAAATATCGATTTATAAACGGCGACTTTTTCAAGGAGAGATAAGCCTCTTCGGCTTTAAAAGCACTTTGATGTAACCAATTTTGTTCGAATTTGGAAATATCAACTGTGGAAACCGATTTTATTTCATCGAGGAAATCTTTACTTGATACATTTTGGAATTTGTACTTCTCCAAGTAATTTCTTACCGCTTTTCTAAAATCTTCGTCTCCCACCAATTCCTTTAAAACATGAAGTGCCCAAGCGCCTTTTTGATAAAAGGTCAAACTACTTGCCTTCGGATTCAATAAGGATTCCCCCTTCCCTTCATCGCTTGCTGCTTTCAACTGTTCTGCGGTCTGAAAAAGTTGCCAATAAAAATAGTCTTCCCCAAAAACGTCCCTTTCTGCAAGAAGCGCGTAATAGGTTGCAAATCCTTCCTGAAGCCAATGATCCTCATCGGATTTTGCCGTAACCAAATCCCCAAACCATTGATGGGCTAGTTCGTGGGCGTTTACATTGATATAGTTTCGGTCATTAAATCCTATGGAATCCACCATAAATGCTTCCGAAAAGAACGTTGCAGTCGTGTTTTCCATCCCCGCATATAGAAAATCCCGTACGGGAACCTGTTTGTAATTTTGCCAAGGATATGGAACTCCTATTTCTTTTTCCAAAAAGTCGAAAATTTGCTTGCTGTACCGATAAGTAGGTTCAACTTTGAGTGAATCCTTAGGCTTGAAATACAGCTCAAGGGGAATTCCAGATTCTGAAGTCAAATCTTCTTTCTTGAAGTTTCCAATTGCTACAGCAACCAAATAACTGGACATGGGCGCGTTCATATCATATTGCCATGTTTTTAAATTCCCTTCACTCTGAACTTTAATAAGTCTACCATTTGCGATAACACTGTTTTCCTTTAATGAAACAATGGTTAGATCAAATTCAATTTTGTCATTCGTATCATCAATACTTGGTAGCCAATGGGACGTATATTTTCCTTGGCCCTGGGTCCACATTTCACCATCGGGCATAAAGTAGAAGGTCTGTTGCGGGTTTACTTCGTAACTAAAGGAAACAGTATATTCCTCTCCTGATACGAAATTATTGATCAACCAGATTTTATCCTTTGCAGCGCGTATCAAAATTCCGCTATCATCAACTGCACTGATATTCATATTTTTTGCATCCAAATAAATTGAATCCGTGCTTTGAAGGATTTGGAAAGAATATTTTACATCGGCTTTTATGCTCTTCGTTAAGACATCGGGAAATATTTTGGCTTCTACTTTTAAAAAATCCACAATTTCAATTTGTTGGGAATAGGATTTAGGAGTGAAAAATATTCCAAACAATAAAACTAAAAATAGTGACCTCATAAAATTTCGGAATCCATCCACCATTTGAAATCTCAAAAAATACAGCATAAAAAAAGGTTATTCTTGATACTCAAAAATAACCTTTTAATGCTTTTAATAGTGTTTTTAATCCATTATGATTCTTTTTGTTCCGGTACCATACGAGTTTTCAAGGTTGATAAAATAAACACCGCTTGAAAGACTGGATATGTCAAAAGAGAAATTATTCAATTCGGTAGAGGAGTTAAAGTAATAAGTCTTAACCGTTTGCCCCTCAATTGAGTTAATGGTGACGCGCGTAGTGCTTTCCGGATAAGTGGTCTTTATATTAAAAAGCCCTTTGGATGGATTTGGATAGACTGCAATATCATAAACCTCAGTATTATTGATATGAGCCACACCCAATGTATTTCCATAAACCATCGGATTATTGCTGAAGTTGATCACATGAGTATCTACGTAATAGATCGGATTTGCGCCATCGTTACAGTCCGCACAAGTTTGACCGGAAACACAGTCAGGATTGTTGGGATGGCAATAATCTTGATAGCTTGGGTGGAATCTATAGTCCAGCTCAAAAGTTGTTCCTATATACTGCGACAGATCGTAAATACTTGGGTGAGCAATGGCACCAGGGCACCAGCCCGCTCGATTGTGTTGCCACGTACCTCGTTGCCCAGTACATCCATCTGGATTTGGGTTACAGATATTCCATAAATTTTGTGTGAAGGTCTGCTCCCCATTGATGTCCAAGTAATGGGTTGCATTATAAAATTCAGCGGCGTTTAATGTATTATTCCCACCCCAGTTATGGCCTGTATTTGATACGCTCAAGCGCGAGAATTCCACTTGTTGGGGGATTTCCACAGTCATGGTAGGTACAGGCTGTAGGTTTGCCGGATCTCCAAAAGAAAATTGATCATCCCAAACTTCAACTACATCACTATAGGCGTATTGTGGTCTGCCCGCCGTAAAATTGGTATCAAGCGTAAGCTGCCATCCTCCAGTACCCCATGTATCTATAAAAACACGCATTTCCACTTCCCCTTGAAGAAGGGACATATAATCTGTTACATTCAATTCATGACTGCACGCCACTCCATAAGGCGTAATATATCTGATTAACTGAATCCAGTTTCCATCGGGCGCCTTCACATCTATAAACGCCCATCTGTCCCAATCATCACAACCTCCAGGAATGCTGGGGCAAGCAACATCCAAATAGGCTTGGATATCGTTATAGGCGCCAACAAATTGAGGAAAAGTATATGTTCCATAATACCATCGATCGTTTTCCCCCGTAAATTCGATAACTACATCTTCAATACTGGTTATCATTTGCGTGGATGCCGTGTTGGTAACTACAATATTTCTGGTAAGAGAAGTTTCATCGCCGTTTGAAGATTTCGCGATCATGATTATTTCATAATCTCCATAACTTTCAGGTGTCCACAGATAATAATAAAATCCCGCATCCTCCACCGCATCGTATTCAATGCCGGCAATACTTATTTTTACTTCGGAAATTTCCTCCGGCGCCTCTACCGAAGCATTCATATAAATTGGATACGCCTTTAGTACGGGCATTTCAATAGGATAAGCTTCCGTCAAACGGGTAGTAAGTTCTGGGTTGGTCGCAGCAAAAACCGAGACCTGCACCATGGTTAAAAGTGCGAATAAAAAGTAGATTTTTTTCATGGGATAGATTGTTTAAATTAGCAAATGAATCAACAAATATATCATTATTGCATTCTATGGGATTAATTCCATTCTCTTTTTTCTGAAATTCAGAGCCTTAATTCATGAATAATACCTTTCTTCAAACCCCCATAGATTATTTAAAAGGTGTGGGGCCCAATAGAGCTTCCTTATTAAAGAAGGAATTGGGCGTGCACACCTTTCAGGACCTGTTAAATCTTTTTCCCAATAGATATCTGGATAGGACTCAGTTTTACAAGATTGCCCAACTGCAACAAACCAATGCCGAAGTTCAAATAATAGGACGCATTACCCACATAAAAACAGTAGAGCAAAAACGCGGCAAAAGATTGGTCGCAACTTTTAGGGATGAAACCGGAGTAATGGAATTGGTTTGGTTTCGAGGAACAAAATGGATTCGTGAAAACATAAAACTGAATGTTCCCTATGTTATTTTCGGAAAAACCAATTTTTTCAACGGCACCTTTTCTATGCCACATCCTGAAATGGAATTGTTGGACGAGCATGAAAAAAGTATTAGATCTGCCATGCAACCTGTTTATCCTTCCACAGAAAAATTGGGCAATAGTGGCGTTACAAATAGGGTGATAAATTCATTGATGCAACAGCTCTTTTTGGAAAGTAAAAATGCCTTTTTCGAGACCCTCTCAAAACCTCTTTTGGAAGAGCTAAAATTGGTGTCAAAAAAGGAGGCCCTTTTCAATATCCATTTTCCCAAAAGTCAGGCTCATTTGGCACGTGCCCAATACAGATTAAAATTTGAAGAATTGTTCTACATTCAACTTCAATTGGTGCGTAAAAATCTCATCCATAAAACTAAAATAAAAGGCCATACATTCGATAAAATAGGAACCTATTTCAACACATTTTATTCTCAACATTTACCCTTCGAATTGACCGAAGCCCAAAAACGGGTTATAAAAGAAATTAGGAAGGATATGGGTAGCAAAGCGCAAATGAACCGTCTTTTGCAAGGCGATGTGGGAAGCGGGAAAACCATAGTGGCGTTCATGTCAATGTTAATCGCGCTTGACAACGGTTTTCAGGCCTGCTTAATGGCGCCGACTGAAATTTTGTCAGGCCAACACTTTCAAGGATTACATGAGTGGGCTAAAAAGCTGAACATCAGTATAGAAATATTAACTGGCTCAACTAAAACTTCAAAGAGAAGGGAAATTCATGAAAAGCTCGAAAATGGGGAATTGGACATCCTAATTGGCACTCATGCCCTGCTCGAAGATAAGGTAAAATTTAAGAATTTAGGTCTCGCAATTGTCGATGAACAACATCGATTTGGCGTGGAGCAAAGAAGTAAACTTTGGCATAAAGGAGGTCCTTCTGGGGAGGTTGGAGGTGCCGCCACAATTCCTCCGCATATCCTCGTTATGACCGCAACCCCTATCCCCCGCACCCTCGCCATGAGCATTTATGGCGACTTGGATATTAGTGTGATTGACGAACTTCCTCCCGGCCGAAAAGACATTAAAACTGTACACCGTTTTGACGCAAATAGACTCAAGGTTTTTCACTTCATAAAAGAGGAAATTGCGAAGGGCAGACAGGTGTATATTGTATACCCTCTTATCCAAGAAAGTGAGACTATGGATTACAAAGATTTGATGGATGGCTATGAAAGTATCGCACGCGAATTCCCCATGCCCGAATATCAAATTTCCATAGTGCATGGACAGATGAAACCGGCCGATAAAGAATACGAAATGAATCGCTTTGTTAAAGGCGAAACTCAAATTATGGTTGCCACTACAGTTATAGAAGTAGGAGTAAATGTTCCAAATGCCAGCGTGATGATAATTGAAAGTGCAGAGCGTTTTGGGCTTTCACAACTCCATCAATTACGTGGACGTGTTGGTAGAGGTGCCGAACAGAGTTATTGTATATTAATGACCAGCCACAAACTTTCTGCCGATGCAAAAACACGATTACAAACCATGACCTCTACAAGCGACGGCTTCGAAATTGCGGAAGTGGATTTAAAATTGCGCGGTCCTGGTGATATTATGGGCACACAACAAAGTGGGGTTCTAAATCTTCGCATTGCAGATATCGTAAAGGATTCGGCAATCTTAAAAATCGCCCGTGCCTACGCCATGCAAGTATTGAGAGCTGACCCAAATCTGGTTTCAAAAGAAAATTCCCCCATCAAAAACACGTATGCCCAATTGATAAAATATCGCAATATCTGGAACTATATTTCGTAAACCCACCTGCTAACCACTGAGCCTCTCACCTTATAACCTTTTACCCTCTCAACTTATAGACTCCTCAAATTATAAACTCATAACCCCAACCCACTACCCACTCGCCACTCACCTCTCCCCACTACCCTCTACCCACTACCCTCTACTCTCTACCCACTACCCTCTCACCTCTCACCCCACACCTCCCACCTCTCAAAAACCCTCATCAAAACCATCTAACCTAAATACCTTTTGCTGTATATTTACACGGATTTAATTAATTTATATTGCGTAATAAATACATCAACACGAACATTATGAAGAAAACACTACTTTTTTTACTCCTTGTTATTGGCTCAATTGGAAGCTCAAACTCTCAGACAGTTGTTACTTTTTATACATCAATGGGCGATTTTGAGGTTCAACTTTACGATGCAGAAAGACCCATTACTGTTGGTAATTTCTTAAGTCTCGTGGAGCAGGAATTCTATGATGGTGTTATTTTTCATCGGGTTATTTCCAACTTTATGATCCAATCAGGAGACCCAACGGGAACTGGGAGTGGAGGTCCAGGATATTCAATTGAAGACGAATTTGAGCCAAGTATTTCAAATCTTAAAAAAACGATTTCCATGGCCAATACAGGTCAACCCAATTCCGGGGGTAGCCAATTCTTTATCAACACAAAAAACAATGCTTTCTTAGACCATGACAAACCTCCATATACCTCCGCGCATCCTGTATTCGGAAAGGTTATCACTGGTTGGGATATTGTGGAAGCGATTGAAAATGTTCCGGTTAACAGCAACGACAGACCTTTAACGCCTGTTGTAATAAATATGATTCGAGTCACCCAGCCCCTTTCCACAAGTGATTTTGAAATTTCAGACACTACCTTCACAATAGCTCCAAATCCAATTACCCAAGAAAGTATTATCGAAATAAATAGCCTAGAAAGTGCTGCGACACAGTTCACTATAAGGAACATCAATGGAGCTAAAATTGCAACCCAGCAAATCCAGTTAAATCCTGGTCTAAACAAAATTAATATTTCGGATTTCCAACTCCCAATTCTTCCTTCAGGGGTATACTTTATGACTGTAAATAACAATAAAATCACAACCCAAAAACGCTTTCTGGTTTCCGAGTAAAAAGATGTGTGAAGACTGTAAAGCATTCTAATTTAAGCACTTTGCACTAAAGCAAACTAAAAATACACGGAATTACATACCTATCAATTTATCCAAATGAATTCCGTGTTTACATCTCTCAGTTCCACACCCCACAATTCATAACCTCACAAGCTCCCTACATTAACCACTTAAAATAAAATGAAACCATTCAAAACCTTAAAAATCCTCCTTTGTTTATTAATTAGCGCTGCCTCCATTGCACAGACCTATAATCCATTTTACAATCAAATTGTTCAAAATGTTACTTTAGATAATATTCTAGTTGACCTTCATTCCTTTGAAAATTTCGGCATAAAAGAACCAGGAACAGATGCCATTGAAAATACGAAAGACTGGATAGTGGGCCGATATCAAGATTTAGGGTATTCGGATATTGAAACACAGCCATTTTCCGTTGGTGGACACACAACTTCAAATATCATCGTAACCAAAATAGGAAGCGTTTATCCAAACACCTTTTTAATTATCGATGGACACTACGATACTCTAAACGGTCCGGGCACTAATGATAATGGAAGCGGCACGGTTTTGATTTTAGAATTGGCACGACTTTTAAAAAATATAGATACTGAATATTCAATTAAATTCATTCATTTTAGTGGGGAAGAAGCTGGCTTACTGGGCAGCAGATATTATGTTCAAAATAATGTGATTCCAGAAAACTTGGACATCAAATTAGTTCTGAATATAGATCAGGTGGGCGGAGTTTCCGGAATGGACAACAACACTATTGTTTGTGAACGGGACCTTAATCCTTTCCCCAGCTCCAATAATGCAGCCTCTGCCGCAGCTACTCAGGAAATGGCAAATTGCTTCGGTCTTTACTCCAACCTTCAAACAGAAATATCCTACGCTTACGGATCAGATTATATGCCATTTGAAGCCAACGGGGAAGTGATTACTGGCTTATATGAAAAAAACGAATCTGCCTATCCACATTCTCCCTACGACACTTTAAATAAAATGGATCCCGAGTATGTCTATGAAATATCAAAAGGCGCATTGGGCTCCGCGCTGCATTTTGCCGTAGGTAAAGAAAACCTGAACATCCAAGAAAACATTTTTGCGGAAAGCATTACCGTTTTTCCAAATCCTTCCAATGGGAAAATCACGGTTTCACTACATTCCCTTCCAACTAATGAAGTTGAAATAAAAATATTCGACATCTTGGGAAAGTTGATCTACACTTGCACTCTAAATAAAAAAGAAACCGTTTTGGATCTGGAATTCTTGGAGAGTGGAATTTACAATCTTGAATTTAACGACGGAATAAACTCCTTTTCCAAGAAATGTATATTTAAATAAAGATTTAAACCCTTCAATCCTTACACTTTAGGCCAATATTCGTTGGGCTAAACTTTTTAGACAAAACTGATTTCATTTCTATATGATAAATTTTAATTTGCAGTCAATTATCTAAATCTGAAATATATTCTGCCCACACTTTTAATGATTTAAATTGATGAATCATCAATAATTCAATCGGTCATCTTTTGTTGATTTATTGATTAACTTCAATAGGTGAAAAGGAAGAATTATAGAATTCAAATCGAGATAAAAGAAGTAAATTGTACCCTATTGGACGGAGGTGAAAACCACTATGGACCGTATGGTTTCAGGATGAAATTTAGGACGCATTGATAAATTTTTGCCCAATCAAAAACATATTATTATTTTAGGAATATGACCGAAGCCGCATTAGAAAAAGAAAATAAGGAAATTGCAAAGCAATATAAGGAGTTGCTTAAAATCAGTTATCGCACACTTACCAAAGAAGATAAAAAACTGATTCGAAGCGCTTTCGACATTGCCGTAGATGCTCATAAGGAACAAAGGCGCAAAAGTGGGGAAGCCTATATTTTCCACCCAATAGCTGTGGCAAAAATTGTTGCCTCGGAAATTGGTTTGGATGCAACTTCAATTGCGGCCGCTCTTCTACACGATGTCGTGGAGGACACTCACTACACCCTTGAGGACATTGAAAAAATGTTTGGATCTACAGTTTCCAAAATAGTAGATGGCCTAACCAAGATTGCAAATATTTCCATGTCTGAAGATGTTTCCATGCAGGCGGAAAACTTCAGGAAAATGCTGCTCACCCTAAATGAGGATATCCGAGTAATCATCATTAAAATTGCGGACCGGCTGCACAATATGCAAACGATGGACTCCATGCCCGCTCATAAGCAACGTAAAATTGCGTCCGAAACCTTATACATATATGCACCTCTGGCCCACCGTATCGGACTTTATAATATTAAATCTGATCTTGAGGATTTAGGTTTAAAATTCACGGAACCTGAAATTTATGCAGATATTTTAAGCCGGATTAAAGAAAGCAAGGAAGAGCAGGATGAATATATAGAAGCATTCAACAAGGTTATCAAACAATCCTTGGACGCTGAAAACCTAAACTATACCATAAAAGGCCGACCTAAATCGATTTTTTCCATTCGAAGAAAAATGTTGGCCCAAAACGTAACTTTCGATGAAGTCTATGACAAATTCGCGGTAAGGATCATCTATGAAAGCACTCCTGAGAATGAAAAGTTTTTTGCTTGGAAGATCTATTCCATAGTCACGGATCATTTCCGACCCAACCCTATCCGTCTTCGAGATTGGATTTCCTCTCCCAAATCCACGGGCTATGAGGCCCTTCACATCACTGTAATGGGACCGAAAGGTCGATGGGTTGAAGTACAAATTCGAAGCCAGCGGATGAACGAAATTGCCGAGAAAGGATTTGCAGCGCATTACAAATATAAAAACAAGGAAAAAGATGATGCCGGTCTAGAAAGTTGGCTGAACAAACTTCAGGAAACTTTAGAAAACTCAGAGATAAGTGCAGTGGATTTTGTTGAGGAATTTAAACTTAACCTCTATGCTAAAGAAATCTTCGTTTTTTCACCAAAAGGAGATTTGTATTCCCTCCCAAAAGGCGCCACTGCGTTAGATTTCGCCTTTCATGTGCATACTGAAATTGGAATGCATACGCGCGGAACCAGAGTAAACGGTAAATTGGTACCCCTCAGTCACGAGCTAAAAAGTGGTGACCAGGTTGAAGTAATAACTTCGGAAAACTCTAGACCTACTGCAAACTGGCTCAATTATGCCACAACTGGAAGAGCTCGTTCAAAGATAAAATCTTCTTTAAAAGATGAAAAGAAGGAACTTGCCGAACAGGGCAAAGAAATACTAACCAGGAAATTAAAGTCGCTTAAGATCAACCTTGACGAAAACACCATCAATCAATTGGTGGTTTATTTCAAAGTAAAAACCAGTCTGGACCTTTATTACAGAGTTGGCGCAGGGATAATCGACAATCAAAACCTTAAGGATTTTGCGGCTTCTAGAAGCAATGCATTTATCAGTTTCTTTAAAAATAGAATCCGGAAACCGGATAAACTCGAAAATATTCACAGGGAGGAAATTACGGAAAAATTCGACCAACTTGTCTTCGGCAAGAATGAAGAAAAATTGGACTATAAAATGGCTAATTGCTGTAATCCAATTCCAGGAGATGACGTTTTCGGATTTGTAACTGTAAACGAAGGTATTAAAGTGCACAAAACCAATTGTCCCAACGCCCTGCAGCTACAGAGCAATTACAGCTATCGCATCATGCCTGCAAAATGGATAGATTCCACCCAACAAGAATTTAAGGCTAATCTGACAATAAGCGGAATAGATACAATTGGTCTCGTAAACGAGGTGACAAAAGTTATTTCAAACAACCTTCATATCGATATGAAAAGTGTGCGCTTTGACAGTGATGATGGAATATTCACAGGGAAAATCGTTGTTATTGTTAAAAATAAAACCATCTTGAATAATTTGGTGGATAACATTAAGAAGATAAATGGGATAGAGAAGGTTACAAGGCTGTAACAAATAGGTGAGAATTTTTAAAATCTTATATAATCGTGATTAAATAGAGGAAATCTGCTTATTCTGATTTAAACATTTCCCCCAAACCATCGCACATATATCAGTCCTGTCCTTAACTTTTATAGCTCGTCCATCAAGGTTCTTTTTCTTGGAATTCCACGATAGAAGATTTAAAAATTGAGTAACTTTGGCCCCGTAATTATGAGTTCAAAAACAGATATACATCACCAAGAAATTGTTAAGAAAGTTTTCACTGACTTTCTAGAGGAGAAAGGACACCGAAAAACACCTGAACGTTTTGCTATTCTTCAAGAGATTTATGACCACGACGATCATTTTGACATTGAATCGTTGTACATAAATATGAAGAATAAAAACTATCGTGTTAGTAGAGCCACCTTATACAATACTATAGAATTACTTTTGGAATGTGGCTTGGTCCGCAAGCACCAGTTTGGTCAGAACCAGGCACATTACGAAAAATCATATTTTGACCGCAACCATGATCACGTCATCCTTTCGGATGGAGAAGTAATCGAGTTTTGCGATCCACGCATTTATACCATTAAAAAAACAATTGAAGAGGTTTTTAATATTGAGATAACAAACCATTCACTTTATTTCTACGGAAACAAAAAAACTCCCGCAAAAGATTCTGACGGGACCAACCAGAACTAAGATTATGGCAGTAGACTTACTACTTGGATTACAATGGGGCGACGAAGGCAAGGGAAAAATTGTCGATGTGCTCACGAAAAACTATGATATTATTGCTCGCTTTCAAGGTGGCCCAAACGCGGGACACACCTTAGAATTTGATGGCATAAAACACGTTCTAAGAACGATTCCATCTGGAATTTTTCACAAAGAGTCGATAAACCTCATTGGAAATGGCGTCGTCATTGATCCAGTGGTTTTCGTCAAAGAGCTTGAAGGTCTTGAGAAGTATAATATAGACTACAAAAAGAATCTTTTCATTTCCAGAAAGGCCCATCTTATTTTGCCAACCCACAGATTGTTGGACGCAGCTTCTGAAGCTTCCAAAGGGAAAGCAAAGATAGGTTCTACTTTAAAGGGTATTGGTCCCACCTATATGGACAAGACCGGCAGAAATGGAATAAGAATTGGCGATCTTGAAATGGATAACTGGCAAGATAAATATCGTGCCCTTGCCGACAAACATGAAGGGTTGATTGCTTTCTACAATGTGGATGTTCAATATGATCTGGCCGATCTTGAAGCTGAATTTTTCACCGCTGTAGAAACTCTGAAAAAATTGACCTTTATAGACAGTGAAGAATATTTGCACCAAGCGCAAAAAAACGGTAAAACCATTTTAGCGGAAGGAGCGCAAGGTTCATTATTGGATATCGATTTTGGAACTTATCCTTTTGTTACTTCATCCAATACTACAGCTGCAGGAGCGTGTACTGGACTGGGCGTGCCTCCAAACGCGGTAAAAGATGTGTTTGGGATTTTTAAGGCGTATACCACAAGAGTTGGTGGCGGCCCCTTCCCTACTGAGCTTTTTGACGAAGTTGGAGAAAATATGGCGAGAATTGGAAACGAATTTGGCGCCGTAACCGGAAGACCAAGACGTTGTGGATGGCTAGACCTAGTAGCGCTGCGATACGCCGTTCAAGTAAATGGCGTAACCCAGCTCATCATGATGAAAGCTGATGTGTTGAGTGGATTCGAAACTTTAAAGATCTGTACGGCCTATAATTATAAAGGAGAAACCATCACGCACTTACCATATAATATTGAAGCTGAAAACATTACTCCAATATATACGGAAATTGAAGGATGGAAAGCAGATTTAACAGGAATGACGGAGGCCGATCAGTTGCCAGCGGCATTAATGGCTTATATTGACTTTCTTGAAAAAGAATTGGAAGTACCCATTAAAATAGTTTCTGTTGGTCCAGACAGAAAACAGACAATCTCTCGGTAATTTTTTACTGGAAATATTTCCATTACCTAAGAATTGACAGAAACAGATGAGGAACAAGAGATGAAGGAATTAAACAAGATCAATAATAAAGCATTGAAACTAACTTCCTTACATATTCTTTTGTTCCTCACTTTTCTTTTTCTGGGAAACATTCTTTCCGCCCAACACAAGCAAAAAGTGGATATTCAATCTGGATATCTTGAAGTGAGACCCGAATTTCCCGATGCGGCCATTTACACCAAGGATGAAACCGGACAGGTTTATATAGTACATGAAGGCATTGAAATGTGGTGCGACCAAGCTTTTGTCTATCTAAACAGCAGTTTCGTCAAAGCATATGGCGACGTCCGAATAACACAAGGAGACACCATTTCCATGACCAGCAATTATGGTGAATACAATGGAAAAACTCAGTTTGCTTTCGCTAGTGGCAATGTGGTTTTAACCGAACCGACAACTACTCTTCAAACCGACACCCTATATTTCAATAGAGTAAAGCAACAGGCTTACTATAGGTCTGGTGGAACCGTTAGAGATACAGCAAGTGTACTTACCAGCAAAGCCGGCAGATATTTCGCTGAAAGCAAAAAGTATCAGTTTCTTTCGGATGTTAAAATCGTCAATCCAAAATATGTTGTGAATAGCAACCAACTGGATTTTTATTCTGAAACAGGAGCTGCATATTTGTTTGGCCCATCTACTATTGTTAGCGAAACCAGCACCGTTTACTGCGAACGCGGGTATTATGACACTCGCGGCGATACTGGATATTTTGTAAAAAACTCGAAGATCGATTATGAAAATCGAGTTCTTTATGGAGACAGTATCTATTTTGACCGAAATAAAAGCTTTGCTTCTGCCACCAATAACATTAGAGTTTTGGACACTATAAATAAAAGTGTTGTTCGCGGTCATTATGCCGAGGTTTTTCGAGAAAAAGATTCGGTATATATTACCAAACGTGCAGTAGCGATTACTGTGAGAGACAACGATTCCATCTACGTTCATGCAGATACCCTTCAAATAACAGGAAAACCCGACAACAGAATAGTAAAGGGTTATTATCGCGCAAGACTCTTTAAGCCAGGGAAGCTTAAAGAAGAACCCATGAGTGGAAAATGTGATTCTATCTTTGTAGATGAAAAAAAAGGTATCACAAAGCTTTTAAGGAAACCTGTTCTTTGGAATGGAGAAAATCAAATAACGGGAGATACCATCCATCTCCTTTCAAATACACTTACAGACAAACTTGATACTTTAAAGGTTTTCAATAACGCTTTTATCATCCAAAAAGATAGTTTGGGATATAACCAGGTAAAAGGTGAACGCCTCACAGGACTTTTTCATAACAATGAATTGGATACCGTTAATATTGACAAAAACGCACAGGTCATTTACTATTCCCGAAATGAGGACGATGACTTAATAGGAATTGATCACACCCTGGCCAGCTCTATCCAAATGTATTTGGAAAATCAGGAAATCACAGGAATTCGATTTATTAATAATGTTCCGGGAAAAATGTATCCGCCATCAAAATTTCCGGAAAACGCACGAATTTTACCTGGTTTTGAATGGCGAGGCGATGAACGTTTGCATTCAGTAGAAGATTTATTTAAAGGAAAACCAGCACCTATCTTACCAAAGATCAAAGGAATTCCATTGCCAAAAGATGAAGGTGAGTTTTTCGATAGTAAGTCGGAAAAAGATATTGAGCTTCCCAAGGAATCTAAGCTCTCCCCAAAAGATCTACAACCACGCGCCAATGACCCCAAGGGCGAGACGCTGGAAAGTGAAAAAGCGCGCGACAGCCTACAGCGGAAGTCAAAGAATTCTACCGAAAAATGACAAATTGGTAAAAGTTCAGCTTGAAACAAGCTCTACCTTTATTTTTTATTAATTAATTTAAAGCAGTATATATCTACATTTTACCCTAGATCTATCGCTTTTGGTTCGACACAATTATCATGAAAAAAGAATTTTTCAAATATCAGGCACAGACCACACCCCATCCATTGGCTATGGAAGTTTCCCATGCCAGCGGAAGTTATATCTATGATACCTCAGGAAATAAGCATCTTGATTTCGTGGCAGGGGTATCAGCTTGTACATTAGGGCATTGTCATCCGCGGATTGTTTCTGCCATAAAGAATCAGGCGGAAAAATATCTACACGTAATGGTTTACGGAGAATACATTCAAGAACCAGCCGTAGAATTGGCAAAACTGCTTGCGGAAAACCTTCCAAAAAGCCTTAATACCACTTATTTGGTAAACAGTGGAACCGAAGCAATAGAAGGATCCTTAAAATTAGCACGCCGCGCCACAGGTCGAAGCCAAATCCTATATGCCAACCATGCCTATCACGGGAACACGATGGGCGCAATGAGCGTCATGGGTTTTGAAGAAAGAAAAGAGGCCTTTAAGCCATTACTGCCCGATTGTTTTCCAATAACATTCAATAACGAAGAAGATCTACAAAAAATCACACCTTCCACAGCGGCCATCATTCTAGAAACTATTCAAGGCGGGGCGGGGTTCATTCAACCCGAAAACGACTATCTTAAAAAAGTCCGTCAAAGATGTGACAAAACAGGAACTTTACTGATTCTCGATGAAATTCAACCGGGATTCGGAAGAACGGGGAAGCTTTTCGCATTTGAGCATTTCGGAATTGTACCAGATATCCTTGTTATGGGAAAAGGTATGGCAGGCGGAATGCCCATTGGTGCTTTTACAGCTTCGCATGAAGTAATGTCATTGCTTCAAGACCATCCAAAATTGGGACATATAACCACTTTTGGCGGCAATCCCGTTATCGCTTCCGCTGCCCTAGCAACCCTTCGCGAATTGACGGAAACAGCTTTAATTGAGCAAACCCTCGAAAAGGAAAAGTTGTTTAGAAAATTATTGATTCATCCTACGATAAAAGAAATTCGTGGGCGTGGACTTATGCTGGCCCCAATTCTTGATAGTCCCGAGCTAGCTTCGAAAGTGATTTTGGCCTGTAAAGATCAAGGTCTGATACTTTTTTGGTTGCTGTTTGAGGGTCGTGCCTTGAGGATCACTCCACCACTAACTATCGACAATACTGAAATTGAAGAAGGATGTAAAATTATTATAGACATTCTTAATTCAATTAAAGCTTAAAAGCATGTCCGCAGTAAACTTTAAATCAGTAACTTAACCCTATCTGTTGGTGTTGATAAGTCCGTTAACAATAATCACGGCACAAGTATTGAACACCTATTATGATTATTATCTTTAAATTAGAAGAAACAGTTAAATTGTACGTATGAAATTAAGTCCAGACGAACATAACAACTTTTCAATCGACAGGTTTGAGTCAATGTTGAAAACCAACAATGTTCTATTCTTTGATTCTGAAGAATTTGAGAACATAGTGCACCATTATCTCGAGATAGGAAAACTTGCGCTTGCCAAAAAAGCAACCAAACTAGGATTGGAACAACATCCAACCAGCACCAACCTCAAATTATACCGAATTGAAATGTATATTTTTGAGGATAAGCTTGAATTGGCAGAGGAATTGCTTGACGGAATCTTTAATCTGGAACAAGGCAATGAGGAGATCTATATCCAAAAAGCAAATATCTTTTCCAGAAGAGATATGCACAAGGAAGCCATTGAATGCTTAGAAAAAGCACTTGAATTAACAGACGACCCAGCAGATGTTCTTTCCTTGATGGGGATGGAATATATGTTTATGGAAGATTATGAAAATGGAATGCATCATTTTATGAGATGCCTTGAAGAAGATGAAGAGGATCACTCCGCTCTATATAACATTGTTTATTGCCTCGAGTTTTTAGACAGAAATGAGGAAGCTATTTCCTTTTTAAGTGATTTCTTGGATAGACATCCATATTGCGAAGTGGCATGGCACCAGGTGGCAAAACTCTACAGAGAACACGAAGAATACGACAAAGCTCTGGCCGCAATTGAATTCGCTATTATTAGTGATGACACTTTTTTGGGTGCATATTTCGAAAAAGGTAAAATCTTAGAGAAAATAGAAAAATATGAAGAGGCCATTGAATGCTATGGCATAACCTTAACCATAGACGACCCTACATCTTTTGCTTATCTTAGAATTGGGAAGTGTTACGAAAAACTTCAAAATAAAGAACGTGCTCTTGAATTCTATGCGAAATGTGTAAAAGAAGATAGTCTTCTTGATAAAGGTTGGATTGCCATTATAGACTTTTACTACAGAGAAAAACAATATCTAAAAGCTCTTTACTATATTGATAGAGCAATTGCCATAGATTCTCAAAATGTCAATTATTGGAAACGTTATGCCAAGACTAGCCATAAGTTAGAGCATTTTGAAGAAGCAGAAATGGGATATAGAAAAGCATTGGAACTTGGCAACTACGAATTGGAATCCTGGTTGACTCGTGGAGATCTTTTGAACAGCCTTGGTGAATATGAAGCGGCTATCAATAATCTAAACCAAGCCCTTGAATTCTATCCCGCTCATCCTGAAATTGAATACCGACTTTCCGGACTTTATTTCTTGCTTAAGGAAAGTGATAAAGGAGAGTTCCATTTGAACAATGCCCTAAGGTCAGAACCCGAATATGTTATGATTATTGAAGAGTTATTCCCTAAGGTTTATAAGATGAAGGCAGTGAAGCAAATAATAGCACGGCATAAAAATCCATCTCTTTAATTTGTGTATTTTTGAGGCTTTATCAAAAAACACATGCCTCAAAGAAATTTCTTACAATACTTAATAATAACCGCTAAAGGTCTGGCTATGGGCGCCGCAGACGTTGTTCCTGGTGTATCTGGCGGCACAATAGCTTTTATCTCTGGCATTTATGAGGAGCTAATTGAAACCATTCATAAAATCGATCTCGGATTTTTTACCATCTGGAAAAAAGAAGGTTTTAAAGCAGCCTGGAAACATTACAATCTTTCATTCCTGCTCGCTCTATTCGCGGGTGTTTTTATAAGCATCCTTTCATTAGCCAAAGTAATTACTTCGCTTTTAGACACATATCCTATAATGGTGTGGTCATTTTTCTTTGGTCTGGTAATCGCAAGCATTGTTTATGTTGGCCAGCAAATAACCAAATGGAATGTGTCAATGGTTATAGGATTGCTTGTAGCTACAATTCTCTCGTATCTCATAACTATTGCTGAACCTATTGGCACAGCGGACAGTACATGGTTTCTATTCTTTGCTGGATTTATTGCTATAATTGCAATGATTCTTCCAGGAATCTCGGGTGCCTTTATTCTATTGCTTATGGGTGCCTACACCAGTGTAATTGGTATAGTTACGCAATTGGCCAGTGGCATAACCTCCTTGAACACTACAATATTATTTGAGGCATTGGGCAAGCTAATGATCTTCGCGGTGGGTGCTCTTGTGGGCCTCAAAGTTTTTTCAAAAGCGCTAAACTGGATGTTCAAACACCACAAGAATTTAATTCTAGCAGTCCTAATTGGTTTTATGGTTGGTGCCTTAAACAAGATCTGGCCCTGGAAGGAAGTTATTGAATACCGCACAAATCACGCCGGCGAACAAGTGCCATTTCTGGAACGTAGCATTTTGCCCCAAAACTTTGATGGCAATCCATATGTTTTATACGCAGTTGTTTTTGCCATAATCGGCTTCCTGACAATTTTCTTATTGGAAAAATTGGCAAACAAAAAATCAGTAAATTCCCCAGAAAATTAATTCCATTGCACTTTACCTCACAACCTTAACTTAGAGATGTACGAAAATCGCTCCTTATCGGATAAAACCTGGCTGGTCTTAAAAGGACTAGGGATGGGTGCTGCCAATAAGGTTCCTGGAGTTTCGGGCGGAGTGGTTGCTTTCGTAGCTGGTTTTTACGAAGAATTTATTTATTCCCTTCAAAAAGTAAATAAAAAAGCCTTTAAACTTTTTATCAACGGTAGGTTTAAGAGTTTTTATCGATATATAAACGGACAATTTCTGAGCCTGCTAATTTTAGGTATGGTAATTAGCTATTTCAGCATTTCAAAACTTCTGGATTATTTGATTGTTCACTTTGAACTCTATGTGTGGAGTGGTTTCTTCGGAATGATAATCGCATCAATATATTATATAGCCAAGGATTTTGGAGACTGGAATAGAAAATACCTGGCTTATCTCATTATTGGCATTTTAGCAGGTGTGGGAATAAGTTTTCTGGAACCTGCCAAGGAAAACAGCAATCTCATTTTTGTATTTCTATGTGGCATCATCAGTGTTTCAGGGATGACCCTTCCAGGTCTTTCTGGATCATTTATCTTGATTCTGCTAGGCAATTATGTGTTGCTCCTCGTGGATTCGGTTAATGCACTATTCGACACCTTTACCAATATTATCCAATGGGATTTTAGTTGGATCCACAATACGGAAAGAATTGAATTACTTAAAGTTTTGGCTGTATTTTCCATAGGATCTTTAGTGGGTCTGGTTTCCCTTTCCCATCTACTGGCCTATGTTTTAAAAAGATTCAAAAAAGCCACTTATGCCGTAATCATTGGTTTTATTGCTGGCTCCTTAGGAGTAGTATGGCCGTGGAAAGAAAAAATATTTGAACTCAACGCTTATGGCGATATCAAAAAAGATTCAAGCGGAAGAGATATTCTAGTTGGTTACGATAGATATTTTCCCGAAAGCTTAGGAACAGAAACCATTCTGGCCATCAGTTTTATGATTGTTGGCGTTCTTATTGTTTTAAGCTTGGATTGGTATGATAATTACAAAAGAAACAATCATGTCTGAATTTGGCCTTTTAGGAAGAAATATTGGTTACTCTTTTTCGAAATCCTATTTCTCTGAAAAATTCGTAAGTGAGCGATTGCCCTTTACTTATGAAAATTTCGATATTCAACAAATTCGTGAATTTGAAGAGGTCCTGTCTAAAAACCCAGAGCTGAAAGGTCTCAGTGTCACCATTCCCTATAAAGAGAAAGTGATTTCTTATCTAAATGAAATAGACAGCATCGCACAGGAAATTGGGGCGGTCAATACAATAAAGATTTTTGATGACCATTCGCTTAAAGGATTTAATACCGATTATTGGGGTTTTCAGAAAGCGCTGGAAGTATTTCCGCCCCTAGAGAAAAAAAACGCCCTTATTCTTGGGACTGGTGGAGCATCCAAAGCCATCGCTTTTGCACTTAAAAACATGGGCTTTGATCTGAAATTTGTTAGCCGTAATGCCTCCGTTGAGGCTCTCTCCTATTCTCAATTGAATAAAGAATTAATTGAAACCCACTTCTTTATCGTGAACTGCACGCCTCTCGGCACATTTCCAAATATAACAGACTGTCCTTCAATTCCATATAACTACATAAATCATAATCACCTCTTATTTGATTTGATCTATAACCCTTCAGAAACCGAATTTCTAAAAAGAGGGAGAATGAGAGGAGCAAAAACCTCCAATGGATTGAAAATGCTACAATACCAAGCAGAAAGAGCTTGGGATATTTGGAACACCTAGAAGAGAAAAAAATACACCAAAAAACCGATGTTGGCTTTGTCAGTTTCGTAGTTGTTAGTATATTGACGACCCAAGTATGGAACTTAAACATTGAAAAAAATGTCAGACGAAAAATTGCCTCAGGAAGAAAACGAAAAACAAACTTCTAACACGGAAACCCATCAGGAAACGGAAAACAATCCTGAAACTGTTGAATCTGTAGAAACGGACACTCCCGATTCAGATACGTTAAATGAAGATAATACTTCTTCCAAAACCGACTCTTCCGAAAACAATATTGAGGAAGCGATGGTAGAAGAAAAGGAATCGGTAAAATCGAAACCTGAGGAAACTCCCGTCAGTGCAGGGAATGAAAACGAAGATGAAGTGGAAGATGAAGAAGAGGTAGTTTCTTCCGAAGATGAAGAAGAAACAGAAGGTGAAGAAGAAAAAGCACAAAAGGATTATTCTTCCCTCTCCAAAAAAGAGTTGATATCAGAATTTCAAAAGCTTCTACAAAGTCATAAAATACAAGATATTAAAGAGGAAGCGGAGGAAATTCGTGCTGAATTCAATAATAAGTTCAACGAAGAACTTGAGCACAAAAAAGAAGAATTTCTTTCCGAGGGCGGAAATATTATAGACTTCCACTACTCTACGCCCCTAAAAAAAGAATTCAATTCTCTTTATTTCGATTATAAAGAAAAGAGAAATAGTCATTATAAAAATCTTAAAAAGGATTTAGAAGGCAACTTGAACAATCGCTGGGGACTGATTGAGGAATTGAAAGGTCTTTTGAGCGCAGAGGAAAACATTAATACTACCTACAAACATTTCAAGGAAATCCAAGAAAAATGGCATACCGCGGGCGCAATTCCGAGGGATAAGTACAATACCGTCTGGAACACTTATCATCACCACGTTGAAAATTTTTATGATTTTCTACACCTAAACAGAGAATTCCGAGATCTTGATTTTAAACACAATTTAGATTCCAAATTAAAACTCATCTCCCGTGCCGAGGAGCTTGCCCAAGAAGAAGATGTCAATAAAGCATTCCGCGAACTGCAAATGCTCCACAAGATGTGGAAAGAGGATATTGGCCCTGTAGCCAAGGAATATCGAGATGAAGTTTGGGACAAGTTCAGTGAAGCTACAAAGGTAATTCACGACAAGCGCCAAGAACAACTTGGAGAGTTGGAAAAGGAATTTGAAGCCAACTATCACAAGAAAAAAGAAATTATTGAAAGTATTGCGAAAATTACCGCCGAAACAAATCCAAGTCATAAAGGATGGCAGAATGCAATCAAAAAAGTTCAAGAACTTAGAGATGCCTTCTTTTCCACCGGTCGAGTGCCACGCCATAATAACAAGGAAATTTGGAAAACCTTTAAAGAAGCCACTGGCGACTTTAATCACCAGAAAAACAGTTATTATAAGAATCAGAAAAAAGAGCAATACGAAAATCTTGAGAAAAAGCGCGAGCTGATCAGGATAGCCGAAGAAAATAAAGATGGAGAAGATTTCGACGTAATTACTCCTTTGATGAAAAAAGTCCAGGACGACTGGAAAAGAATAGGCCACGTACCGCGCAAGGATAGCGACAAGATTTGGAAGCAATTCAAAAAAGCCTGTAACCATTACTTTGATAGAGTACACGCTCAAAAGAATGAGGCTAATAAAGAAGAAACGGTTAATTATGAAGCCAAAGAAGAAATGTTGAAAAACCTTTCTGAATTGGAATTGAGTGGGGATCATAAAACAGATATTACAACCATAAAGTCGAAAATTAATGCTTGGAAAGAAATAGGTCGTGTTCCTTATAACAAACGAAATATCGAACAAAAATTCAATAAAGTCTTGGATGGCCTGTTCTCAAAACTCGATATGGGGAAAAAGGAAAAAGAGCTCATCAAATTCGACAATAAGCTAAATACCCTTGTAAATAGAGAGGATGACCGTAAATTACAGAATGAACATTTCTTTATTTCCAAGAAGATTGACGAGACTAGAGATGAAATTCGTCAATTGGAAAACAACTTAGGATTTTTCCATCATGTAGATGAAAACAATCCCCTTGTAAAGGAAGTTCATAATAATATTGCCCGCCACAAAGAACAGTTAGAAGTGTGGAAAGCAAAATTGACCAAAATAAAAGAAATCAGAGAAGAGTAAAATCCGCTGACTTTCAGATAAATATTTAGCGCTATTATCTATCAGAACCGTAGAAAATAGCGCTTATTTTATGATATTTTTGAAAATCGAATTATTGAGTTTTGGCTTCATTCCAAAAAACATCCATTTCAGCCAACGTCATATCTTTTAAGGATTTATTCATTTCCGCAGCTTTGTCTTCAAGATATTGAAATCTTTTAATGAATTTTTTGTTGGTTCTTTCCAGAGCGTTTTCAGGATTTATCTTTAGAAATCGAGCATAATTTATCATAGAAAATAAAACGTCTCCAAATTCCGTCTCCATCTTTTCAAGATTGTTTTCATCTATTTCATGTTGGAGTTCTCCCAGTTCCTCTTGAAGTTTTTCAAACACCTGTTGCGGTTCTTCCCAATCAAATCCTACTCCAGAAACCTTTTCCTGAATTCTGCTTGCTTTTACAACGGCCGGCAACGACTTCGGCACGCCTTCCAAAACACTTTTTTTACCTTCTTTCAGTTTAAGGTTTTCCCAGTTACGCAGTACTTCTTCTGCGTCCTCAACCTTTGTATCACCGTAGATGTGAGGGTGCCGCGAAATAAGTTTATCACATATAGAATTACACACATCTGCAATGTCAAAATCATTTGTTTCGCTCCCTATTCGAGCGTAAAACACTATATGCAACAACACATCGCCTAACTCCTTTTTAACCTCCTCCAGATCGTTATCAAGAATCGCATCGCCCAACTCATAGGTTTCTTCAATAGTGAGATGGCGCAGCGTTTCCATAGTTTGTTTTTTGTCCCATGGGCATTGATCTCGCAACTCGTCCATAATTGTGAGCAGACGGTCAAACGCTTTTAGTTGGTCTTTTCGAGAATTTATCATGGTTATCTTTAAATATTAAATGAATTATTAAAAAAATTGCCTTGCAATCAGAATAAAAATAAAAATAAATCGCATTAAACGAGGCAAATTAGATCAACATTGGATTCGTCCTACGTCTTAAGTCCTACCGTCCTATGTCTTTTTTTTCACTTCAACTTATAATGCTTCAGAAGTAAATTTTCATAAACCTTATCTGGCAAGATTCGTTTTAATACAATGGATATTTTCTGCATAGGCGCTCCCACCCTATAATGGATTTTCGGATTTGGGTTATTGATAATACCATATACAACTCTGGCCATTTTCATTGGATCTTCGCCCGCATCTACGTGTTCGTCCATCAATTTGAGAGTGTTTCCATATGCTTTTTTATATGGAGAATGCTCTAAGATTGGAGCGTGATAACGCCCCGAGGCAATATTGGTGGCAAAATCACCTGGAGCCACATTCGTCATTTTTATTCCGAATTGAAGCGTTTCCATTCTCATTGCCTCAATTGTAATTTCAAGGGCAGCTTTCGTTGCGGAATAAATTCCACGATACGGCAATCCCATATATCCGGCAATGGAAGTTATATTGATCACATGTCCAAATCCCTGCTTTCTCATTTGAGGTAAAACAGCTTTTATCACGTTAATCGGTCCAAAAAGGTTGGTACCAAATGCTTTGTTGATTTCTATTTCCGGAGTTTCTTCAATAGGCCCGGTAATGCCAACACCCGCGTTATTTATAAGTACATCAATCCGTTGAGTTTGTCCCAACACCTCTGAAATGGCCGCAAGGATGGATTCGTTATCGTTTACATCCATTGCGATCAAGGGGAATTTAGAGCCCTTTACCCTGTCTGGATATCTGCTTGTCCCAAAAACTTTATACCCTTTTTGGGAAAGATATTCGCCAATTGCCTTTCCAATACCCGATGAGGCACCGGTAATAAATATTACTTTTGACATATATGAATGATGAGCTGCAAAGGTGCGCTTATGCCTTTAGTTTTGCAAATTTGATACCCTCTGAATTCTGTTTCGGCTTATAAAGTTTTATGATTTTATGGGCGTTCCCCGCGAAAAGCGGGTCGGGCTATCCGTTACAAGTCCTCGCGTCCTCGATTTTCATCGAGGACGCTGCGGGCTTTCCACTTCTATCCCTAACGCAAAGCCGAAATATTCTCTGATCATAAAGAAAAATATGGATCATTTCTTTAAACACCATAAAATCCTATTAAACCGCAAAATCGTCAGCTCTTCATAGGTTAAACTCATAAATTTATATTCCGCAAAGAAACCTGTTACCTTCACTTTTAAAATCATTCATCTAAATAAAACTTTCACCAAAAAAATTAAAATCCTATTTTGAAGCCACATATCAAAAACAAAAATTAAGACCAATTGAGAATGACCCATAGATTAAACAAAGATTATTTTCGTTCCCGAGATGCTTTATTTCTGGCTGAAGATCTTCTGGGCAACTTTCTTGTGCGGAGATATGAAAATGGAAAGATTTCCAAATTTCGAATCGTGGAAACGGAAGCATATCTAGGCACGGATGATCTAGCTAGTCATGCAAGTAAGGGAAGAACGAAACGTACGGAGATTATGTTTGAAGAAGGAGGTGTTATCTATGCATATTTGATCTATGGCATGCATTGGCTTTTAAATATTGTTACCGGGCCAAAAAACCATCCCGAAGCAGTATTGATAAGAGGAGTGGAAAATTGTATTGGCCCTGGAAGAGTGGGGAAATTAATTGGCCTAGACAGAACATTCTATGGTGAAAATCTGGAAACATCCTCAAGAATCTGGATAGAAAAAGGCGACATTACTGGAAAAATAATAAGCTCTCCAAGAATAGGAGTAGATTACGCAGGTGAAATCTGGAAAAATAAACTTTGGAGGTTTGAATCGAAATAAATGTTGTGAAGTTTGGACCGGTTATATCCAATAAAAAATGGCAAGCTACCTACATCACACCGCTACGACCATTTACCTTTGCTGCGTTCCCGCCCTGGAGGATTCAACAGGAGCTGGTTGTGTAGGACTTGCCGATGCAAAGATACACATTTTAAGACTTCCTCCAAGAGCTTTTACTTTTCAATTTTAATAAATACCTTGCAGAAAATTAATTTTTATCTATGAAGTCTTATAACCTACTGGCTATTACATTTTTATTCCTCTTTTTAACTAATTGCGGGGACTCAAAAAAAGAAGAAAATTCTTTTATTTTGGAAATAAAAAATCCAAAAAGAACCTATACCCCCAATGATGTAGTCTCCATTAACCTTCTAAACAAAGAGAATATTGACACAGATTCTATCGCCTATTTTCTGAATAAGGAAAGATTATCAATTTCTGGCGATGCCTTATCGCTGTCTGGACACAAATTGGGACAACGAACCATCAACGCAAAAATTTATAAAGACGGGAAGGAATATATGGCGTCGCAAAATATTACCGTTGTATCGCCCATTAAGCCCAAACTTTACACCTATAAAGTCATTGAAACTTATCCTCATGATATACGGGCCTACACTCAAGGATTAGAGTTTCATAATGATACTTTATACGAAAGTACGGGTCAATATGGTTCTTCTTCGCTTAGAAAAACAGATTATAAAACTGGTAAAGTTTTGCAAGAAGTTGCATTATCCAATAAATATTTTGGGGAAGGTCTTACCATCCTTCATGATAAAATCTATCAACTCACCTGGAGAGAAAATACAGGGTTCATTTATAACCTAGAAACAATGGAGCAGACTGGAACCTTCGTTTATGGGAAAAGTCGTGAAGGATGGGGCCTCTGCCAAGATGGAAAAAACATTTATAAAAGTGATGGTACAGATAGGATTTGGACGTTAAACCCAAATACTTTGGCGGAAAAAGACTATATCGAAACCTTCACCAACACCAGCAAGATCAATAGTGTTAACGAACTGGAATGGGTGGAAGGAAAGATTTACGCCAACGTGTACCAGCAAGGCTCCATTGCCATTATAGACCCTAGCAATGGTGCTGTGGAGGGAGTTATCGACTTAACCGATTTAAAAGATAAAGTCACACAACACCCAGAGTTGGATGTACTTAATGGAATTGCATATAACGGCGAACCGAACATTCTATATATTACCGGAAAGAATTGGGATAAGCTTTTTAAAATAGAAATAATTGAGAAATAGACTAAAGGAAGGAAAATAACGTGAGATTTTATACCTGGTCAGCTTTAACAAATCTTCTTTCCCACATTATATAAATTCACCTTCAACAATAATAGGCGCAACAAAAAGTTATATTTTTACCATAAATTTTATATAGATGAAGTATTTGTACGGTTTGATAATTTTATCCTTCCTAGTGCTGTGGAGTTCTTGCAGAAATGATTTTGAAACAGTGGCGAGCACCGGAAACCTCAGTTTTTCTAAAGACACTGTCTACCTCGATACCATTTTTACTAATATCGGCTCCAGCACTTACAACCTGAAAGTTTACAACAACAGTAAGGACGACATTCATATTCCAAGTCTTCGTTTAGCGGATGGTGAATCTTCTAATTACAGATTAAATGTAGATGGCATTCCTGGAAAAGTCTTTGAAAATATTCAGGTTTTGGCCAAGGATAGCATATTCATCTTTATAGAGACCACTTTTGATGTTAATAATGCGCCCTCCTCTCCCAATGAATTTCTCTATACAGACCAGATTCTTTTTGACACAGGCGCAAATCAGCAAAAAGTTGAGTTAGTGACCCTGATCAAGGATGCAGTGTTTCTTTATCCAGAAAAATATGCAGATGGCACTATTGAGACCTTGACACTAGGTTCAGGAGATGACACTGTAGAAATCCCAGGTTTCTTTTTGGATGACGACGAGTTGACGTTTACCAATGAAAAACCCTACGTTATTTATGGATTTGCCGCGGTTCCAAGCAATAAAACCTTAACCGTTGAAGCAGGTGCGCGTGTACATTTTCATGCAGAAAGTGGAATTTTGGTCGCCGCAAACGCTTCCATGAAAGTGATGGGAACACCTAGTTTGGATAGAGAAGCAATGGAAAATGAAGTGATTTTCCAGGGTGATAGATTAGAACCAGGTTATTCCAATGTACCCGGACAATGGGCATATATTAGACTCACCAGCGGAAGCGTGGACAATGAATTTAACCATACAACAATCAAAAATGGAATTGCAGCTCTTATTGTTGAAGATAGCCCTGTTACCTTACGTAATGTTCAGATTTATAATAGTTCCAACATCGGATTTTTGGCGCGTACAGGAAACGTATATGGGGAAAACGTTGTAATTAACAATAGCGGACAAACTTCTTTAGCCTTACAATTAGGTGGAAGTTATGAATTCAACCATTGTACTTTTGTAAACTATTGGACCGGTGGGTTTAGAACTTTCCCAGCGGTTACTATTGAAAACACATTGGAAACGGAGGATATATTATTTGTCTCTGATTTGGTGAAGGCGGATTTTACAAACTGTATAATCTATGGAAACGATAGAAGAGAGTTCGCTCTGCTAAAAAGTGATGAAGCTGCTTTTAATTTTAGTTTTAAGAATTCGCTAATACGTTTTGAGGATGATAGAGGAGACTATGCCGACATTGCCATATATGACTTTTCTAATCCAGCCCTTTATAGCAACATCGTAAGAAATATTGACCCTACTTTCCAAAATCCAATAAGAAACAACCTTAATATTGAAAATGGAAATTCAGGAGCTGAAAACATTGGACTTATTGGCGTAGAGCCGGCAATCGATCTAAATGGAACAATTCGAAACTCCCCACCAGATGCGGGGGCGTATGAAAGCACAATCTTCCCTGAGGATTAATATTTGATTATTTTATTCAAACGGACTCGGGAATAAACATAAGTTGATAAATTCAAAACCCCAAGCTAAGGCTCGGGGTTTTTTGTATTTTATAAGAAAAAGAAAAGTATGTCAAGGAAGGAATCGGCCTTCATTAATAAACTTATAATTTTAAAAGTTTATAAATCTTTCTTCAGGATTTAAGGAAGCCATTTCTTGTCAAAATTAGGCTTACGCTTTTCCAGAAATGCATCCCTACCTTCTTTAGCCTCTTCAGTCATATAAGCCAATCTGGTCGCTTCTCCGGCAAAAACTTGTTGGCCGACCATTCCGTCATCTGTTAAGTTCATAGCAAACTTGAGCATTTTTATGGAAGTAGGAGATTTTGCAAGAATTTCTTGTGCCCATTCATAAGCTGTATCTTCAAGTTTCTCGTGCGGAACTACGGCATTGACCATTCCCATTTCAAAAGCTTCCTGTGCAGAATAATTTCTTCCTAGGAAAAATATCTCTCTAGCCCTTTTCTGTCCCACCATTTTCGCAAGATAGGCACTTCCATATCCGCCGTCGAAACTAGTAACATCAGCATCCGTTTGTTTAAAAATCGCATGTTCTTTACTGGCCAAAGTAAGATCGCAAACCACGTGTAGACTATGCCCACCTCCTACTGCCCAACCTGGAACCACACAGATAACTGCTTTCGGCATAAACCGAATTAAACGTTGAACATCTAAAATATTCAATCTGTGATATCCATCTGTTCCCACATACCCTTGATGGCCTCTTGCTTTTTGATCTCCACCGCTACAAAAACTGTAAACGCCATCCTTGGGAGAAGGTCCTTCTGCAGAAAGCAATACAACTCCAATTGAAGTATCTTCCTGCGCATCGTGAAATGCGTCTAGCAATTCCGAAGTGGTATGTGGACGAAATGCATTACGAACTTCTGGACGATTGAAGGCAATTCTAGCAACTCCATCTGATTTCTTATAGGTAATATCAGTGTATTCTTTGGCTGTTTTCCAATTGGGTGTGGACATAATTATTATTTTAGGTCGCAAAGATACTCATTCCCAAGAATCGTAAAAAACGGGAATTATCAATTCCTCTAATATTAATTGACCTCGGTTAATAAAATCCAAATTCTAAATTTAATAAATCTTCCAAATAGTTATAAAGCTGAAGGATAGTAGATACTCGAACAATGAGCTTTCTACTTATCCGTTCATATTGACCGCGGATAAATTCCTAATTCTTTGAGATTGAAATATTCGTACTTTCATGGCGTTATTGGTTACCTTACAATTGTGTATGTGCCATTACCAATTGGTTCAAAATTTGATATCTTTGTATTTATGAAAAAATTGCTGTTTCTGTTATTCCTTATCCCGCTTTTCGGTTCGGCACAATTGGATTTCGAATCCCAAAAAGGGAAACTTAATTTCGTAGAATTGCCTGTAGTTCCAAATGTAGTGGATAGTCCGCTTTTGTTGCAGTCTAGTACATTAAAGAATACTTCAGGAAAACTACCTTCTTTCCGATTGAACAAAAAGAATTTTCGAGAACCCGTAAGTGTTTTTGACGCTATGGCAGCTTCGCAGAATTATGTGAATTCTGAACTGCAGATCAATTTGAACGCAAAGGAATTTGGAATCTATGCGGGAAGTAGCAGCTATACTCCCGATTCTTCAACCAAGGTTAAAAATATAGCATATAAGGATGCCTCTCGAGGTTTTCTTTTTGCGGATTCATGTCCTCCAAACGGCATTTGTCCACGTTGCGCTCCCTATCGAATGGGCGGAAGATTTTATTAATGCTTGAACATATTCTCAACGCAGCGATATTTCTTCGAAATTATAGCTAGTTAAAAACTCGTCTTGGAGTAAGATCAAATTGAGAAACATCAATCTTATTTCATATCCAAAAAAGAGATTTTTTCCTAAGTACAGATCTGGATTCAATATAATTGAGGATAGAATCTTAAATCAATTCTATCCCATCATCCTTAATCACGATTTGTTTATCCTTATATAGAGTTCCAATTGCTTTTTTAAAGCTTTTCTTACTCATCCCCAATTGGTTTTTAATGTCATCGGGGTTTGATTTATCATGAAGGGGCAAGAATCCACCCGCCGCTTCCAACTCTTCACGAATGTAATTGGCATTTGGCTCAATACTTTTATACCCAGGTCTTTGAAGAACTACATCAATCTTGTTGTCCTCACGGATGTTTTTAACAAATGCCTTAATTTTGTCTCCACTTCGGATATCTTCAAAAATATCTTCCACGTAGATAAGGCCTTTATGAACTCCATTGATAATTACGTTCGCTCCTTTCTCAGTAATATGCGTAACCAAAACATCCACTTCTTCAAAAGGTTCGATTGTCAAGGTCTCATTTTGCAGGAAATTGTTGGTCTTGCTTGATGCCACCAGTCTATTGGTTTTTTCATCCAAGTATAGATAGACAATATACCAACTACCCTGTTTCATGGGGCGAGCTTGTTCCTTGAAGGGAACGAATAGTTGTTTTTCTAAGCCCCAATCCATAAAAGCACCATATTCAGTTACCGCACTACAATGCAAATATCCAAAAGTATTAAGATGGATAAAAGGCTCCAAGGTGGTGGAAATTGGGCGTTCTTCGTTATCAAGATAAACAAAGACCTTTAGTTCCTGCCCGATCTCATATTCCTCAGGTTTATATTTATGTGGCAAAAGCACCACATTGTCTTCATCATCTCCTAAATATAATCCAGGTTCGGTCTCCCTTAAAATGGTCAACGTATTGTATTCTCCAAGTTTTATCATAATGGCAAAGGTAAAGTATTATCAAGTAAAATCATATGGGTTGGACAATAGCTCAAAAGACCGTTTAATCTAAATATCTTCAAGAAATAAACCTGAAATATTCAGTTAACACCTTATCATTTATTGTAGATGGAGTAAATATCTCCAACAAAGCAGGACCTTCTGAAAAATTAAAAAATTCCTGAATTTGCATTTTTAAATTTTCCTCATCTTGAATTCTAAAATAAGAAAAACCATACATTTCCGATAAATGTTTTGCGGTGAGATTGTGTTTGGTTTCAAAATACGTATCAAAAAGCGCTGTATCCTTTTCCCCTGGAAGAATTCTAAAAATCCCTCCTCCTCCATTATTGACTACAATAATTTTAAAGTTTTTGGGAATATAATTGTTCCAAAGGGCATTGCTATCATAAAAGAAACTGAGATCGCCTGTCAAAAAAACTGTGGGCAATGTAGAAATGTATGCAGCTCCAATCGCCGTACTCGTACTTCCGTCTATTCCGCTAGTTCCACGGTTACAGAACACTTGGGCAGAAGATGGAATTTCAAAAAGTTGAGCATATCTGATGGTGGCACTATTGCTCAATTGCAACTGAACCTTATCTGATAGATTCGCAAAAATTTCGCAAAACACCGTAAAATCAGAATATGGAATTTGCGTTTCATATTGGTGATGACGTTCTAAACGATGCTTTTTCACTTTAAGCCAGTGATCTCGATATTCACTGGAAACCATATTGGTATTTGGAAGAAAGCTGCTAAAAAAGTTATTGATTGATGCTTTAAAATGATGCTCCAAAACAAAAAAAGTATCGTTGGCACTTTTCACATCTACATGCCAATGATGTTGGGGTGGAAAATTGCGAATAAAAGATTTTATCTTCTTTGAAACAACCAAACCTCCAAAAGACAATAATAATTCCGGCTGCAGTTTTTTAAAATCCTCGTCGTTCAAAGGCGCAATAAGCTGATCTATTGAGTTGATAAAGTTGGCATGATTGAGGTTGGAAGTAGTCTCGGTTAAAACCAGTACACTTTCATCTTTTGCAAGGTGCTCGATAAATTTGTTTTCCAAACTATTTGGAGGAAGCACACCCACCAAAATCATTTTTCTTTTACTAGCGTTCCATTTCTCTATAAAAGGGTTAAGATCTTCTGGTGAAAAAGTTTGTAGAGCTCTGGCTTCCACATTTTGAGGCCATACCAATTGCTGGTCAATTGTTTGGTATAATGGTTCAGAAAAAGGAACATTGATATGTACCGGACCGTTAAGTTCCAAAGCCGTATTGAGGGCAATATTGATTTCAGTTTCATTTGATATCTGGAATTCCTCCCCTTCCTTACAATTGGCACTATAAAGAATGTGGTTTTCAAATACATTTTCTTGACGAATAGTCTGTCCATCTCCAATATCTATAAAGTTTGCAGGCCTATCTGCCGATAGCACCACTAGAGGAATATCGCTATAAAAGGCTTCTGCGATTGCCGGATAATAATTTAGCAATGCAGAGCCAGAAGTACAAACTACGGCTACTGGCTTTTTTAATTGTTGGGCCATACCCATTGCAAAAAATGCCGCACTTCGTTCATCTACGATACTAAAGCATTTAAAGTTGGGATTTTCCCCAAAACCGATGGTCAAGGGCGCATTGCGCGACCCGGGAGAAATTACGATATGGTCTATGCCCTTGTCTAAACACAATTGCACAAGGGTCTGGGATAGAATTTTTGTTGAGAATTTCATGCGGTACAAAGGTACAAAGACCTCTAAAACTTTAGAGCATTGGCTGCAACACTTGTAGCATGGTTTGCATTTTATTATGAGTTTCTTTCCACTCTTCTTCCACATCGGAATCAATGGTGACTCCACCCCCAACAAAAAGCCGGGCTATATTGTCTTTAATTCTCATGCTTCTAAGGTTAACCATCAGAGAGGTCGAGGTGCCGTTATCTTCAACGGGCCCTACAAAGCCTGTATAGAACTCACGCGGATATCCTTCATTACCAATAATAAAATCCCTTGAGTATCCTTGTGGTGTTCCACACACAGCGGGAGTAGGGTGTAGAATTTCAGTAATCTTGGCCAGAATTCCCGGTTCATCTTTTAAAGTTCCTTCTATATCTGCTCGAAGATGGAATAAAGTTCCAGCACGATGGGTCTCTACGGGTCCAACCTTTACGTTATCTACAATTCCTATTAAATTTTCGAGGATGGCTTCGGTTACAAAATACTGCTCGTCCCTCTCCTTTTTACGCCAAACTACATTTCCTTCGGTATATGGCTGCGTACCGGCAAGAGCCATAGTCTTAAATTCGTTTTTGTTTATATTCACCAGCGTTTCGGGAGTGGCGCCACACCAAATTCCAGTTGTTGGATGGTACCAAACATATCTAAATGCAGTGGGTTGTGCCACAAATAGACGGTTGATCAATTTTTCTAAACCAAAATCGGTAAGCTCAAAATCCTTCTTTCTAGATATAACAATCTTTTTTGCATTACCTTCTTTTATTGTACTTATGGTTTTGTGAAGCAATTCTGAATACGCTTTCTCATCTTCCTCAGTTTCAGAAATTTCTACACGATTCTTCTGGATTTCGGAAACTTCTATGTTTGTTTCTAAAAATTCAGATTCTTTTTCAGGGATGAAAATAGTTTCTAAACGGCTATCGAAAGGCGCGAGAACAAAACCGTTTTGAGACAGTTTCTTATCATGATAGAGGCTATCATTGTTTTGTAAAAAACATTTCACCGTTTCACTTCCTGAAAAAGAATAAAGTGCAAAAGGCAGTTTCTTGCTGTATTGTTGGGAAAGCCTGTCTATTAATTGTTGAAAATCCATCAGTTATTTTTGTATAAAGTGAGAGTAGTAAGTTTTACGAGAGATATCAATTCTGCCGCCTCATTTTGGATTCTTATTTGCCAAAGCTGAGTAGTTCTGCCTTTATGGACAATGGTGGCGTGAGCATAAACGAAACCGTCGCTAATGCTTTTAACGTGGTTGGCTGCAATTTCAATTCCTCTAATGACTACATTTTTAGAATTTAAAAATACAAATGCGCCAGCACTACCTACACTTTCTGCTAAGGCCACAGATGCGCCACCGTGCAATACGCCATCGGGTTGATGGACTCGAGGCGTGACTGGCATTCTGGCTACCAAAAAATCATCACCCACATCTGTGAATTCGATTTCAAGGGTTTCCATTAAAGTGTTTTTGCACATTTTGTTGCATCCGGCAAGGATTTCGTCTTTGGTATACTTCATCATATTGGTTTACATATGTAAAAATACAAATTGAATTCAATAAAATGAGGTTTGGGAAATAAGGTGTTTAAAAAACTGAGGACTTGCGTAATAATGTAAAGATTTTCCAGAAAACTATCTGGCTGCCTTTGGCTTGGTCTCAAAATCCGCAGATGCCTTTATCACTGATATTAAAGATCTGAATCATGAAAAATCAGTAGAAGCTTTTAGAAAACTAGTTTTAAACAGGAGAAATCCAGATTTGGATGCCTACGAGGTTTTAAAAAACTTAAGAAAGCATGGATTAATTAAGTCCGCAGATTATCTGCATTCTCTCATTTAAATATACCTCAGCACATACTGACATACATAGTATATTCAAAGTTTTCTCTTTTTTTACATCTCAATACATTAAGGGTTTCTTTTTTGCCCTTCCTCATCATTGCTTTACTTTTGTCTAACTAATACGATTTCAACGATGAGCAAAGAAAAAGACGTTACCTATATTTCCAAAAACACTTATTCCACATTAAATACACTCACTGCCAAAACCAAAAATGTATGGTTGGTTTTTCATGGGCTGGGGTATTTGAGTAAATACTTTATTAAATATTTCTCAGAATTGGATTCTGAAGAAAATTACATCATCGCGCCACAAGCGCCCTCAAAATATTATCAGGATAGAAAATTCAAACATGTGGGTGCTTCGTGGCTAACTCGGGAGAATACAATGATGGAAACTCAAAATGTGCTGAATTATATAGATGCTGTTTTTGAAAAAGAAATCTCAAATACTTCCTTAAATTTAATCGTTATGGGGTATTCACAAGGCGTTTCAATTGCTTCAAGATGGGTAGCACAAAGAAAGATACAATGTGATAAACTGATTCTTCATTCAGGAGGAATTCCAAAGGAACTGAAACCGGAAGATTTTGAATTTTTAAGCCCTTCTGCCGAGGTCATCTATATTTATGGTGATAAGGATCAATATATTACAGAAGCCCGTGAAACGGAAGAACAAATAAGAGGAAATCAGCTATTTAAAGATAGATTGGAAACCCGTGTGTTCAGTGGCATTCATGAAGTGAGTCGCGAATTGTTGTTGGAAATTTCAAAACAATCCTAAATGAAAAACTACAGTAAAAAACTGACCGGAACTTTTATTTAATCTTTGATTTAGTTCCTTCTAAGCTTTTCATTTGATTGTGTCGTAAAGCCTTTCAATTCTTGAAATGCAAATCCCATCCCTAATTAGGAATAAATATTCCTAAAAATTATTTATCTTAGAGAATAATATCCTTCACTGATTTTCTCCCCTTCCAGCAAGGTATAAGCATATTCTTTACGATTTTTTCTAAAATCCAAGAAAATGAAAAACCTACTACTGCCCCCAATTCTAAAATGGAGTATTTTTGTTAGCTGCTTCCTATTACTCTCTAAAAAAAACCGCAACCCTTTAAGGTCGCGGTTTTTCAATTAGATAATTGATTTGCTTGTAAAGATCCTTCGCCTGCGCTCAGGATGACATTCGAGTGTGATCAGGATGGCAATAAAGGATTTGCTCTTTACTTACTTTACCTCTTCAAAGTCAACATCTTCAACATCACTGTTAGCGTCTCCGCCACCCGTGCTGTCTTGGGCTCCTGCATCAGCAGCATCACCTGTTGGGGCGCCTTGACCGTCAGCTTGAGCTTTGTACATCTCCTCAGAAGCTGTTTTCCAAGCTTCGTTGATTTTGTCCAAAGCAGGTTGAATTGTTGCTACGTCTTGAGATTGGTGCGCTTTCTTCAACTCTTCCAAAGCCTCTTCGATTGGTTTCTTTTTATCATCAGATAATTTATCGCCAAATTCTTTCAGTTGCTTTTCAGTTTGGAAGATCATTGCATCTGCTTCATTCACTTTATCTGCTTTTTCCTTTGCAGCTTTATCGCTTTCAGCATTTGCTTCCGCATCCGCTTTCATCTTTTTGATTTCTTCTTCGGTAAGACCTGAAGAAGCTTCAATACGGATGTCTTGCGTTTTATTGGTAGCCTTATCTGTTGCACTTACTTTAATGATACCGTTGGCATCAATATCGAAAGTTACTTCAATTTGTGGCACACCTCTTTGTGCTGGTGGAATTCCGTCCAAGTGGAAACGACCTATTGTTTTGTTATCGGCTGCCATTGGGCGCTCTCCTTGCAATACATGGATCTCAACACTTGGCTGATTATCTGATGCTGTAGAGAACACTTGACTTTTCTTGGTAGGGATAGTGGTATTTGCCTCAATTAATTTGGTCAATACGCCACCCATAGTTTCAATACCAAGAGAAAGTGGAGTTACGTCAAGAAGCAATACATCTTTTACGTCTCCCGTCAACACACCCCCTTGAATAGCAGCTCCAATTGCAACTACCTCATCAGGGTTTACACCTTTGTGTGGCTTAATTCCGAAGTATTTTTCCACTGCTTCCTGTACTGCAGGAATACGGGTAGAACCACCCACAAGGATTACTTCATTGATATCGCTCTTAGAAAGACCTGCAGCTTTCATTGCAGTCTCACAAGGCTTCATAGTTCTTTTCACCAAATCATCAATCAATTGTTCAAACTTCGCACGAGACAAAGTTTTAACCAAGTGTTTTGGTCCGCTAGCAGTAGCGGTAATATATGGTAAGTTAATTTCAGTTTGAGTAGATGAAGAAAGCTCAATCTTAGCTTTTTCAGCAGCTTCTTTTAGACGCTGAAGTGCCATTGGATCTTTACGAAGATCGAAATCCTCTTCTGCTTTAAACTCATCTGCCAACCACTTAATAATTTTTTGGTCAACATCATCCCCACCTAAGTGAGTATCACCATCTGTAGCTAATACTTCAAAAACGCCGTCTCCCAATTCAAGGATACTAACGTCATGTGTTCCTCCACCAAAGTCAAAAACCACAATCTTTTGGTCTTCACCTTTTTTGTCCAAACCATAAGCCAGTGCCGCAGCAGTTGGCTCGTTGATAATTCTTTCAACTTTTAGACCAGCAATTTCACCAGCTTCTTTAGTTGCATGACGCTGACTGTCGTTAAAATAAGCAGGCACGGTAATTACCGCACGGGTAACTTCTTGTCCTAAATAATCTTCGGCTGTTTTCTTCATTTTCTGAAGAATCATAGCACTAAGTTCCTGTGGAGTATATAAACGTCCGTCGATATCAACACGCGCAGTATCGTTGTCTCCTTTTACTACTTTATAGGTTGAGTGTTCTGTCTCACTTTTAGATTCAGAATATTTATTCCCCATAAATCTCTTAATGGAACTAATGGTCTTTGTTGGGTTGGTTACCGCTTGTCTTTTTGCTGGATCTCCTACTTTAATTTCACCACCTTCCACAAATGCGATTACGGAAGGGGTAGTTCTTTTTCCTTCGGCATTAGGAATAACCGTTGGCTCGCTACCTTCCATTACGGCAACGCAGGAGTTGGTTGTTCCTAAGTCGATTCCGATTATTTTACTCATAACTTGTTGTTTGTTTTATAATTTATTGTTGTGTCTAAATTTTTTAGTATCGGACTGTTTATGACAAGGATTGTGCCAGCGAGGGGATTCTGACAAGCTGTCATAATGAAATTGAAAGAACGGGCGATGGGCGTTACACAGTACCGGCTTTATCCCGTTGCTGGCATGTTTCAGGCGAAATTGAAGATATAAACCTACAAGGTCTTGAATACCTTGCAGGAAGTCACCATTGATTCCTCAACTTATAAACTTTTAAACCTTTAACTTTACTTGTTGGAAATATTCCATAATTTTGGACTAAATCCCATTCCATATATTTAAATTGCCACACTTACTATAGTTTTCGTTATGGAACCCTGAAAACACAGGAGTTACTGGAGCTTGGACAAAAACATGGCGCAAGATGTATGGCACTTACCGATATCAATTCCACCTCCACCTGTTTGGAATTTGTCCGAATTGCTTCAGATTATGAAATCAGACCAGTATTGGGTGTAGATTTTAGAAACGGCGCAAAACAACAATTTGTAATGCTCGCCGAAAACAATAATGGATTTCAGAATATAAACGATTATCTATCAGAATATTTACATCAATGCGCAGAGAGTGATGTGACAATTCCTTCAAGAGCTAAGCAACTTCCAGATACTTTTACGATTTATCCTTATGCTACTTTTGAAGGTGATACTCTTTTGGAAAACGAATTCCTTGGAGTAAAAATAGAAGACCTCAACCGATTGAAGTTTTCATCTTGGAAAAATCGGCAGGATAAATTGGTCATTCTTCATACCGTATCCTTTCAGAATAAAAAAGGCTTCAACACCCACCGATTGCTTCGGGCGATTGATAATAATACTTTACTGAGCAAATTGCCGGTTTCAGAACAGGGCAGTGAAAAAGACATATTTATTTCCGAAGAAAAACTGAAAGAAATATATAATGAGTTTCCAATACTCATTAAAAACACCGAGAAGTTATTAGAGGCCTGCTCCATCAATTTCGATTTCTCAAAGGAAAACCCAAACAACCAAAAATCCTATACAGGCAATGAAGAATTGGATTTTCGATTGTTGATAAAGCTAGCTTATGCCGGAATCCATTATCGCTATAAACGTCCTGGCGAACGCGTGATGAACCGAATGGAAAAGGAACTGGACATCATCAAGAAAAAAGGTTTTGTTTCCTATTTTCTTATCAATTGGAAAATATTGAAATACGCCCGCAGCAAAGGCTATTTCTATGTAGGTCGCGGTAGTGGCGCCAATAGTATTATCGCCTATCTGCTTCGAATTACCGACGTAGATCCGGTGGAATTGGACCTTTATTTTGAACGTTTTATCAATCTCTATCGCACCAATCCGCCCGACTTCGACATTGATTTCTCTTGGCAAGATCGGGATGATATCACCGAATTTATCTTCCGAAGTTTTAAAAATACTTCCCTTATTGCCGTGTACAACACTTTTAAATACAAAGCTTCCGTCCGCGAACTGGGAAAAGTATTTGGATTGCCAAAAGAAGAAATCGACAAGCTTTCTAAAGGAGATTACAATTTTGGCACCTTGGACAAATTGTCGCAATTGGTTGTTATCTATGGTAAATACATTGAAGGATTCCCAAATTATCTAGGAATCCATGCCGGCGGCATCTTGATTTCAGAAAAACCCATCCATTATTTTACCGCTACCTATATGCCTCCAAAAGGATTTGCCACTACCCAATTTGATATGGTAATTGCGGAAGACATTAGACTCTATAAATTCGATATTCTGAGTCAACGCGGACTCGGAAAAATTAAGGATACGGTGGAAATAGTGCGTTACAATCATCCAGAACTTCCGCCTATCGATATTCACGATATCAAGCGTTTTAAAAAGGATGAAAAGATAAAAGTTCTGTTGCGAAATGCAGAAGCCATTGGGTGTTTTTATGTAGAATCGCCCGCAATGCGGATGCTCATGCGAAAGCTTCAAGTGGATGATTATTTGGGATTGGTCGCCGCCAGTTCCGTCATTCGTCCCGGCGTGGCAAAAAGTGGAATGATGCGCGAGTACATTCTCCCCTACCGTTTTCCCAGAAAAAAGGAAGGAAGCGCATCCTGTTTTACTGGATATAATGCCTGAAACTTATGGCGTTATGGTGTATCAGGAAGATGTGATCAAAGTGGCTCACCATTTTGGCGGACTTACCTTAAGCGAAGCCGATATGTTGCGTAGGGGAATGAGTGGCAAGTTCCGTTTGCGGGAAGAATTTCAAAAGGTAAAAGACCGTTTTTTTGAAAACTCTAAAAACACAGGAAAACCCAAAGCTTTCACAGCCGACGTGTGGCGACAGATAGAAAGTTTCGCCGGTTATGCTTTTGCCAAAGGACATTCCGCTTCCTATGCGGTGGAGAGTTACCAAAGTCTCTTTCTGAAAGCGTATTTTCCGTTGGAATATATGGTAGCTACGCTCAATAATGGCGGCGGGTTTTATAGCGTGGAACTCTATGTGCACGAAGCGCGGATGCAAGGCGGAAATATTCTCGCCCCCTGTATCAATCACAGTTTTTCAGAAACTGTTATCGATGGAAAAGATATCTATATCGGATTCGCATTTTTGCAATCCTTGGAAGCCAAACTCGTTCAGAAAATCCTTGCAGAACGACATAAAAATGGTGCTTTTGAAAGTTTAAACGATTTCTTGGAACGCATCTCTATCGGGATGGAGCAGGCCACAATTCTTATAAAGATAAATGCTTTCCGATTTACAAAAAGGAACAAACGAGAACTGCTTTGGGAAGCCTATATGAAAATAAATAAAGTGAGTTTTGAAGAGAATGTTTACACTCTTTTTAAATCGCCCGCAATAAATTACAAAACCCCTTCCCTACCCAACACTACTTTGGAAGATGCCTTTGACGAAATAGAATTGTTGGGATTCCCACTTTGCGATCCTTTCGATCTGCTTTTGGAACCTTCTACCAATGCATTTCGGGCCGTGGATTTGCATCGATATATAGGAAAGCAAATTATCATAGAAGCATATTTGGTCACAGTTAAAAAAACACGCACCACCCGAGGAGATACTATGTTCTTTGGAAATTTCTTGGACAGGGATGGCCACTTTGTCGATACAGTCCATTTTCCTCCTGTTGCTAATCAATATCGTTTTCAAGGAAAAGGAATTTATGCCCTTACCGGAAAAGTAGTAGAAGAATTTGATTGCATTACTATTGAAGTTTCAAAAATGGAACGGCTTGTGATTATACAGGATCCGAGGTATGCGATGCAGTCTGTGGCTTATGAGAAGTTGAATGCTCAAAAAGAAAGACGTAGGACGGAAAGACTTAAGTCATAAAATGCAAAATATCTTCTTACTAAATAGTTTAAAAGTAAAAAAGCCATCGATTTATTCCAAACCTACAGCTTGTTTAACCAAAAGCAAATACAAATTATTACTGCTTGATGATTTTCTTGGTCGTCCGAATCTGGTTTTCAGATTCGATATTCAGGAAATATATTCCTCTTGCAAATCTAGTCATGTCTAGACTTTCTTCCTGTTTAGTGGCAGGGAGACTATGAAGCAGTCTTCCATTCAAATCAAATATCCTTATCGTTTCAGAACCTTCAAGTCCATTGATATATATTAAATCTTTGGTAGGATTAGGATAAACATCAAAAGCAATCTTCACAATAGGATCTACTGCTAGCTGGCATCCCTTAATATCACGTAAGAGTCTCCACCCTTTAACATGCCTCAAATAACTTCTGTATCCCTCTACTTGAGGATTATCCTGGTAATGTAAACCGTCTACCCATAAATTGATATTGGTTCCAATATTAGGATTTTGGGCAAAACCCTTTAGGGTTAAACTGTAATTATCACAGTCCATACCGCAATTGGAAGTAAACTCCTCTGTATTAGTAGAACTTTTTAGGGTCCAGTTTCCAATCTCTTGGTTAAACGATAGAGCACCCGCAAACATCCAACTCATATCTGTCACATTCTCGACATTCCACTGCCCAATATCTTGATTGAAAGCACTTGCACCAAAGAACATTCCAGACATAGACACCACAGCCTGAGTATTCCAACTTCCAATATCTTCGTTAAAATTCCTGGCAAGCGCAAACACTCCCCACATATCGGTTATATTTTCCGTGTTCCAGCTATTCATATTTGGTACAGTGGAAATAGCTGTATCACGAAAAACATTTTTCAAACTGGTGACATTATTTAGATTCGGAATATCAACCGCGGTAATTTCAAGGTTGGCGGCACCGTAATATCCATCTTCAAAAGAAATCCATTCCACATCTCCCCATTGGTTAATTTCCAACAATTTATTTTTATCTCCTGAATCATTAAATTCCATTCGTTGGAAAGGATTTATCTCTTTTGGAACTATACTTACTTGATAAGTCCCAGAGGAACCAAAATCAATTAAAGTCTCATCAGTACCACTTCCCGATCCAGAGTTGGAGAAATTTCCCACTTCTTCCCAAGTATAATCAAACTCTCCACTAGCGGGAATAATAATTTGAGTATTAGTGCTATTTCCAGGATTATCGGTTTTCCAAATGGTAATAAATGATGCTGATTGTTGACCATAACCCACGAAGGTAAAAAAGATCATCATTAAAATACTCAACAAAACCTTTTGGGGAGAATAAAATTTTAGATTAATATTTTCCCATGGGGCGGATGGTACGTTAGAGTTTTTCATTTATTTGGTTTTTAAGTAGAAAATTCAAGATATCATATTCGGTAGTAATATAATCAAAATAACCTATAATAATCGATACTTAGCTTTTAGGATTTTAACCTTTATAATTTTAGCTGTAGTAAAGGTTGCAGCCAACAAGACTATTAGAAGAAACTAAGGTGTTTTATTGAAGGGAAATAATAAATTTTCTTAAAGAGCAAATAGAAAATGAGAAATGAATTTAAAAGTTGATGAAGGTTGAAAAACTCCAAAGAGGTGTCAAAAATCTTTGGGGTTTAGTTTCCGCTTGGTTTCGTTCGCAATTGAAAAGTTCGCGCATTATGACCTATATCATACTGCTACTTTTATATATTCAGTATCTTTATGTCTTTTATTTTGCTAACCTATGGTCAACAAACAACTCCTCCAACCCAACAGCATCGTAGTAATCGGTGCCTCCAATGACACCAAGAAACCCGGTGGCAATATGCTGAAGAATATTCTTGCAGGAGGTTATAAAGGCGAATTGAGGGCAGTAAATCCAAAAGAGGAAAAAGTCCAAGGTATAAGAAGTTATTCCACTGTTGAAAAAATTCCAAATACCGATCTTGCAATTCTCGCCATTGCCGCTAAATATTGCCCCGCGACCATAAAGACCTTGGCAGAAGAAAAAAACACTAAAGCTTTTATTATTATTTCTGCAGGCTTCGGGGAAGGTGATGAACAAGGAAAACTGTGGGAACAGGAAATTACAGAAACCGTAAACAGTGTAAATGGGTGCTTAATTGGCCCTAACTGCATCGGTGTTATTACTAAACATTATAAAGGAGTTTTTACCGCACCTGTTCCGCCTTTCAATCCAAAAGGTTGCGACCTTATTTCAGGTTCGGGGGCCACGGCGGTTTTCATTATGGAAGCCGGAATGGCCTTGGGCGTCTCATTTGCCAATGTCTTTTCTACCGGAAATGCAGCCCAAACCACCGTGGAGGATATTCTGGAATATATGGATATCAACTTTAATCCAGAAACCGATCCATTAGTAAAACTGCTCTATTTGGAAACCGTTTCCAATCCCAAAAAACTGTTGAAACACGCTTCATCCCTAATTAAAAAAGGAGCTAAAATCGCTGCCATAAAAGCTGGAAGCACCGAAGAAGGCAGTCGTGCCGCTACTTCCCATACCGGTGCAATCGCGAGTAGTGATATGACGGTTCGCGCGCTGTTCCATAAGGCAGGAATAGTGTATTGCAGTAGCCGCGAACAATTACTAAGTGTAGCGGCTATTTTTAATTACAAAAAATTAAAGGGGAAAAATATCGCCATCATCACTCACGCTGGTGGATCGGCGGTAATGCTTGCCGACCAACTTTCAAAAGGTGGACTTAAAGTTCCAGAAATATCTGGACCTGATGCGGAAAAATTAAAGACCTTCCTATATCCTGGCTCCTCCGTTGCCAATCCCATAGATTTTTTAGCAACCGGAACTGCAGAGCAGTTGGGAATCATCATCGATTATTGCGAACACAAATTCGACAATATCGATGCTATGGTCGTGGTTTTTGGAAGTGCCGGTTTATTCAACGTTGAAAATGTTTACAACGTATTAAGCGTAAAACTGGAAATATGTGACAAACCTATTTTTCCAGTTTTGCCATCTGTAATCAATGCCCAAAGAGAAATTAAATCCTTTTTAAAGAAAGGTCATATCCATTTTCCCGATGAAGTGGTTTTGGGAAAGGCTTTGGCACAAGTTTACGATACGCCCGAACCACAATCACATAAAATTTCATTACCGAAAATTGATATTGAGAAAATCAGGACTGTAATAGATTCGGCTTCCGCGGGATATCTTTCACCCGAGGAAACCGTTGAATTATTGGATGCGGCTGGAATTCCAAGGGTTCAGGAAATCGTGGAGAATTCAAAGGAAAAATTGCTACAAGCTATTGAAAACATAGACTTTCCCGTAGTGATGAAAGTAGTTGGCCCCCTTCACAAATCGGATGCCCAAGGTGTGGTGCTGAATATAGCCAACAAAGAAGAAGCGGCTGACACCTTTGATTCATTAATAAAGATTGAAGCCACAACTGCTATTATGGTGCAGCCCCAATTGGCGGGATTGGAATTGTTTGTGGGAGTTATGAAAGAACCGGGCTTTAACCATACTATTCTCTGCGGACTTGGTGGAATTTTTATAGAAGTGCTCAATGACGTATCTGCTCGATTAAGTCCGATTTCAAAAAATGAAGCTGAAAAAATGGTGCAATCACTTCGCGGTTATAAATTAATTCAAGGCGCAAGAGGACAAAAAGGGGTAAACGAAAAAATATTTGTAGAAATCATTCAACGACTTTCCGCTTTAGTAGAAGCCGCTCCAGAAATCATTGAAATGGATATCAATCCATTAATTGGAACCCAGCATGTGATTACTGCTGTGGATGCGCGGATTAGGATTGGGAGGCCCTAAGCCTTACAATTAATGTTGAAACCAATAAACATTCTCACTGCCTCTTAAAAGTTTCTATAAAAAGGAACTGAGTCCAAAATCAATTCTAACTTGCAGTCCTATTCATAATTAAAATCCAACTTTGACCGATGGCATTCAACATAGTATTATTTGAACCAGAAATACCGATGAATACTGGAAATATTGGTCGACTGAGTTTAGCATCTGGGTCAAAACTTCATCTAGTAAAACCTTTTGGATTTGAAATAAATGATAGCCGTTTAAAAAGAGCTGGCTTGGATTATTGGCAGCATATTTCCCTATTTATTTATGAGAGTATTGATGAATTTTTCGCAAAAAATAAAGGCGGGAATTTTGTGTACTTCTCAAGTCATGGCAATCAAGATTACTGCGATATTGACTATAAAGATGATATGTTTTTTATTTTCGGAAAGGAATCTGTTGGTCTGCCAAAAAGCATAGTGATAGAAAATCCTAATTCAGTTTATAATATACCTATTTACAGTCCCCATATTCGAAGTTTAAACTTAGCCAATTCGGTTAGTATTGTGGTGTATGAAGGGATGCGAAATATGAAGATTCAGAAAAACAAAATTTAAATGGCATGGGAAAGCCATTTGGTAAACACACCATTATTCCATATCCCCGACCCCTACCCAATCTCCAACTGAGATTCCTGAATCTGCATAATCTCCATTTTAGCTTCCTCCAAATCCATTCCAAATTGAAATCTATTTCCAATTAGGTAGCTTGAGGCCAAAACGCCATAATGTTCAATGCCATCTAGTAGATTCTCGCTGAATTTTCCCCAAGATTTAAAATCACGAGTAGATGGCGAAGAAACTCGTTCTATTTCCTTTTTTAGATAATCTATATAAAGTTTTAGTTCAGTAATAAACATCGCAGAGCGATTGTGCTGTTGCATAATGTCCTTGCGACCGTAAATATGATCGGTCATCTCACGAAGTGTCGTAACCTTAGAGAAATTTGCAATATTTGGACCTGGGCAAATCGTCACAGCGGTCAACTTTTTCAAGAAAGGCTCACCATAACTGACGGGGGCAGCGTTGCTCAATCCTATACAAAGACATTCCTTACTTAATACATCTTCAACTTGTTGCTTATATTCCTCTTTGGACAGACCTAAAGTTTTTAACTGTTCCAATTTTAGTTTTTGATATTTGGTCGATGCCGTACAAATCGGAATTTTGGTGAATTCAGTATTCGACTCCAAAAGTTTTTCCGTACACGGGCTACCTGGTCTATTTCTATCGATTCTATCCAAACGCTCCGTTTCGGCGGTGGTTCCTTTTAAATAATTGAATTCAACCCCCAGCGGAGATGCTTTGCTGCGTACAACATCATTTTCCTTGGAACTTACCAATAATTCCAGCGTATGATCATCCACCGTGGTGGCTTCCGGACATAATAAAAAAGGTGTTCCCCACCCGGTTCCATCCACCTTATAATATTCGTGCAACAATCTATCTTCTTCAAAAGTGCCAATTCCGCCCTGGAAAGTAATTCTTATTGGATGAGGTTTTGAAAATCCCGATTGTCCTTTTGCCAAAAGTGCGGGATTATAGAGTTCGAACATGCTTTCCTGTAGGTCTTGTTTTTTCTCATTAAATTCCTGAAGAATTGGCCCCATAAGAAGGCCTTGGGTCGCAAAAACGTGTCCGCCACAATTCAAGCCCGATTCAATTCTGAATTCACTCACCCAAATACCTTTTTTGGCCAGATACTTTCCCTGGATCAAGGCCGAGCGATAGTCACTCACCTTAATGATTATTTTTTTATGGAAACTTCCCCATTCGTAAGCATCAAAAGCTGAAAAGCCTTCCATATAATTATATAGACGTGGATTCATTCCGGCAGAAAGCACCAATGCAGAATTGCTTAGATCACATTCCGCATAGCCCTTTAATGCCGTTAACGCATCAGAACCATTTTCTATAGGTTCCTTGTTTTTGTCCAATTGTTCCTTGTCCACCTTGGTCATAATATTGACCTCTATCGCGCCAGGAACAAGGTTTTTCTTGAGAAATTCCTCTGTGGATTTCTTTTCTTCAGTATCTATAATGGAATACCACTCCTGGTATTTCTGTCTCAGCAAACTTGAATCAGGCAGCATTTCGAAATACTTAGCTAAATCGGAACCCGTTTCCAACGCAGAAGCCTTAAGAGTTTCCATTTTTGAACTCACTATTCTCTGCATCAAATTGAGATAGTCCGTAATTCTTTTAGCTCTCGAATTTTCTTCTTTAGCAGGAATGGGCACATAGACTTCATCATTTTGTTGGTAATAATATTTCCGCATAACCTCTATCAGGTTGTCCTCAATAATCGAAAGGGTAGAGTTTATGCCAAAATGGGCAACTTTAATAGGAGTATCAATAGTGAAGGCAATGCCCATTACGGGGATATGGAAAGTGTGAAGGCTCGACGTTTGCATTTCAAAAGAATTTAAGATTCAAAAGTGTAAAAATGGAGAAATTGATTGTTTCTAAATATGACAAAAGTCAGGGGAAGGGGAATGATTTGGGATTCGGGATTTGTTAATTCGGGATTCGTTAATTCGGGATTCGTTAATTTGGGATTTGGGATTGGGGGTCGGGATTTGGGATTGGGATTTGGGGGTCGGGATTTGTTAATTCGGGATTCGTTAATTCGGGATTTGGGATTTGGGATTGGGGATTGGGGGTCGGGATTTGGGATTGGGAATTTGGTCGTAGAGACACACGGCCATTTTTTCAAATTAATTTTCCACATATCTGAAGTTTTCTATTTTAAATTTCCGCAACAAGCTGAATATTATGAAAGTATATTTCTTTCTAACTACTTCCAGTCAATTTTGTCGCCGTCGTTAGGATTTAATATCTTTAGGAAAATTCTAAAACCTATCTTATGAAAACAAAATTATTTCTTGCACTTTTCATCTTCTCAGCCCCTGTGATGATCCATGCGCAAAACATGGGAAAACAGGCTGTCATGAATCCCGACGGTACTTTTTCTGTGGAGACCATAGAACTTCCCTACAGTTCGGAAAGAGCGACTTCAGACTTTGAATTACTATGGCGCTATGGCGATGTAGCCGACATGTCATTTAAAAACACCCGTGGCGTCACCCTTGCCGACCTAGATAATGATGGCGTAGATGAAATACTTTACGGCATCAAAAACACCTTATACGCTTTTAAAGGAGATGGCAGCATTCTCTGGCAAAAAACCTTAAGTGGCACCATCATTCTTCCGCCCACAGCCGTGGATCTCGATGACAATGGAACCGTAGAGATTGTTGTCAATACCGGTGGCGTTCCGGCAGCAGGACGCGTATATCTTTTGGACCCTGAAGGAAATGACCATGCTGGCTGGCCTTTAAACTTCGAAAATCACTGGATGATAAATGCGCCGGCCGTGGCAGATCTGGATGGTGACGGCATTCTTGAAATTGTTACCGGCGAACGTGTTGCGGGTAATATAGGCCACGTCCACGCTATAAAAATGGACGGTACTCCGTTAAATGACAACTGGCCGGTAACCATTAATGCAACTCCAGCTTTTACACCTTCCATCGGCGATGTGAATGGCGATGGCACACCTAATATTGTTATTGCGGCCTCCCAAGGCACCATGTATGTGTTTGACACCCAAGGGGAGAATTTGGACGGCTTTCCGGTTACAACGCCTAACGTCAGCTATTCCTACCAGTCACCCATTTTAACAGATTTGGAAGGCAATGGCAACCTTAGTATTATTGGCAGCAACCATGGAGACAATCCTGGGTTTTACGTTATGGAACACGACGGGACCTACCGCACTGGATGGCCAGTTCCCCTTGAGGGCTGGACCTATTCTCCACCTACGGTTTTAGACTGGAACGAGGATGGCATTATGGACATTTTTATGGCAGATCGGCTCACTAATACAGACAGGTCTCCTCGACCCACCATTTACGGCCTTGATCCAGATGGTGTCAATCTGCCCAATTTCCCATTGGATATGTCTGGTGGAACAGAAGGCGTTATCTCAGTGGCCGATGTAAATGACGATGGGGTATTGGATATTATTTTTCCAAGTACCATAACCGACAATGATGGTTACGGCTACATCCATGCTTACTCTTTGGATGGAAGTGGTGCGGTGGATGGATTTCCGCTTCGTCCCTACGGATTTACCTTTATGAATGGCGCAGTCTTGGGAGACGTTGATGGAGATGGCAATTTGGATATAACCTTCAACAGCTATACCCTCTTTGATTCTTCGGGAATCGATTCTACTTGGGTTCAAGTACACAACCTCAACGTGCCCTACAATCCGGACCGCATCAAACGAAATGGTTATAAAGGGAATAATACTCGGAATGGATTGGTAATTCCAGAATCTACGGTGGGAATAGCAGATCAGCCATTACTGCCAGGAATACGTTTGTTCCCCAATCCTTCCGATGGAATTCTGCGCTTCACCCTAGCTGCTTCTCTTGAAAATGCCTCCTTAGCTGTGTATGCTTTAGATGGAAAAGAAGTGTATTCAGAAAAAGGGTCCTGGAAAACGGAAACCGCTATCGACCTGAAATATTTGGCAAAGGGACTTTATATTGTTAAGGTTTCCGACGGAAACAGAACCTTTGTTGGAAAATGGATACGAAAGTAGGTTGTCTAAATATGGTCTTTTGTCCTTCGAATTATTGACTTAGGACGTAGGACCTAGGACTAATTATATTCAACCGCCGATATAATTAAGAAGAATGTAAAATTGAAAAACCTCGAGTCTGGCCCGAGGTTTTTTAATATAGGAGGAATTAAAAATCTTTCCGCTTGGCTATTCTCCAAATAAAGAACGTCGGAACGGCTACCCATAGAACCAGCATTACCGAAGATAAAATAAGGCCGAAATTGGTGCCGAAAAATTTCTGAAAAACAGCGCCCGTATATCCCAATAACGCTGAAATATCCAGCTTCAGAAGAATCAATACCCGCGATAAATCTACTGGGTTCATCATCGTCGCAATCAACGAGAAGTTATCCAATGGATATTCATTGAAATAGAGAAGCGACATTAAAAATACGCCATCATAAATCACGGCCAAAAACAACCAGAGCAAAATGGCATACCCAAAGCCTTTAATTCTGTTTTCATTGCAAAGGGCAATTACAAAGGCCAAGGCCGTAAAAATAAAGGTGAGAAAGCCTCCCGTTATCAACAATAGTGAGAAATCCCAAATGGCATTGCTGTTAAAAATTCCATAGAACACAAAGGGCACGCCAAGACCAATGATCAAACTCATTGACAGGGAGGTTGCCACCCCAAAGTACTGTCCCAAAAATATAGAACTGCGTTTTATGGGCTGGGCCAATAAAAGTTCCGTAAATTCTCGGGAATTATAATAATACATCACCCCGAAAATGGTTCCGATGAGCGGCACAAGAATGATGATAACATTCATCAAGGTGATGACAGCTTTGGAAAGATCATTGTTCAAAAACAACAATACAATTCCCAGTAGCAAATAGAACAAAAAATATACGTAGCTCCAACGGCTTCGCATTAAATCGTAAAAACTGTATTTTAATATCTTAAGCATAACTAGAGGATAAAATGGAGGCTATGGCGTGTTCAAAATCGGGTTGCTCTGTTTTTGATTTTAATTCAGGAATAGTTCCTTTGAAATAAATTTTTCCTTCCAAAAGAAATACGATTTCGTCGGCAACTTCTTCAACAAAACTCAAAATATGAGATGTAACTAAAATAGTTTTTCCTTTTTCCTTTTCGGAAAATATTAGTTTTTTCAATCGCAATAATGAGATAGGATCTAGACCGCTGGTGGGTTCATCGAGAATGACCAATGGACTATCAAACATAAACGTGAGCACCAAATTTACTTTTTGCTTGGTACCACCGGAAAGGTTTACCAAACGTTTATTCAGGTAAGGTTGCAATTTAAAAAGCTCGATAAGTTCCTCTTCATGGGTGATTTTGGAATCTCTTAAATCTTTGATCATCGCTATCAATTCGTTTACTTTCAAGTTTCCTGGAAAGTTTGCAATTTGAGGGAGATAGTCTATTTTCTCGCGATATTTAAAGTTGTTCTTTAGCGGAGTTCCATTAATTGTTATCTCTCCTGAATCTGGAATTACCATTCCTAAAATACATTTAATAAGGGTGGTTTTCCCAGAACCGTTGGGCCCTAGAATAGAGAAAATACCACCTTCATTTATGGTGAGATCGATGCCCTGAAGCACTTCGTTCTTACCAAATTTTTTATGTAAATCCTTAATTTTTATCATGATCTATAGGTTTCATTCTCGGATTTTCATCCATCAAATCGTCCGGCGTAAAAACGGGCGAAACTTTTTCGGAAAAGTCGATAATATCAATAAACAAACTTCGAAGCAGAATAATTGCTTCTGGTGTACGGTTCACTATATAGGAAAATAATTTTACGGGTCTGTACGGCACATCTCCAATTCCATTTTTATCTAGATCGTATCCCACATAATTACTCCAATAATTTCTATCGAAAGAGTTGTCATTGATTCTCCCGTTATATGAGATATCGAAGGAATTATGCAAAAAATTGTTACTTAAGACATGATTTTCATAGCAGGCACCTTTAACTCTTATTCCGTACCCATTACTGATAAAATCGTTATTGGAATATTCCAATCTGTTGCTTCCTTCCACCGTGATACCTACTGTATTTTCCAGAAAAACATTGCTTTTTATGTTGGCATCGTTAACTTCTTTCAACAACATTCCATAGGCTGCTGTACCCCAGTTTTTCTTGATTACATTGTTTTCAACGTCCATAAATTTTGAAAACATCAGCGCTATTCCAGCGCCGTTGGTTTCAAAAATATTATTGGTAACCGAATTATTATTGCTGAACATAAAGTGAAGACCATATCGAACATTGTTCTGGCTAAAGTTGTCGTCTATAATAATGTTATTGGAGAATTCGAGATATATTCCATCGCGGACGTGGCGTACATCATTCCCTCTAACTTCCACGTTATTGCAATGCCATAGATGAATTGCGTTTCCGGAATTGAACTCCGTAACTGCTTCTCCTTTCACGCGGTTATTCAATATTTTTCCATGTGATGCTTTTTGTAAGTAAATTCCGAAGAAAAGATTTTCAAGAATTAGGTTTTGAATAGTAAAATTTGAACTATTGACTACACGAACAGAGGCATAATCTGTGGTATAGCTAGTCCCAACATTTATAATCTTAAACCCATCAATAGTTACATTATTGGCTCCAATAGTAATTATCTCTCCTTTTTTCTCACCGTCAATGGTTGGAGTATCCTCGCCTATAATTGTAACTCCTTTATCGATCTTAAGATTTACTTCTTTATAAATTCCCTTTTTAACAAAAATAGTATCCCCTTCCGAAGCTTGATCAAGTGCTGCCTGTATTGTCTTTACGCTACAGCTCCCACATACGGTTATTGTCTTTGCAATAGCCCCAGTGAAAGCGAAGAGTATCAAAACAAAAGCAATTATTTGTGGTATATGTTTCAAAATAAATACAGTTTTAATTATATGAGTATTTGGAACTAAGCGCACTTACTTTTCACCTTAATGAACTGATAACCAAACAGATTTAAATACGAAATAAATGATTTTCAATTATTGAAAACAGTAATTTCAAGCTTATTGATACTTTAGAAGAATAGTCTTCCAACATTAATGTTTTAAATGTTCCTGTATTTCCATCCAGGAAAATGTGGTACCTGTAAATTCTGTTTTGGCACTTTCGGCTTCATTTTGATCTTTAAAAGCGGAAAGGTTTGCACCCATAGGACTCTGGATCTTTTCACTGACCAAATAAGAAGCCATTGTGGCATCCATCAATAATCCAGGTTCCCTAAAATCTGCAACTAGAAAAAGTGCGATTTCTGTATCTTTCATATCATCTTGATATGAATTAATCATACATTCTATGGCATCATACTTAAAAGCTTTGCCTTTCGTACTCACCAATTGCGCAGCATGCTGCTTATCCACAATCGTCATATCGCAATAATGACAGGCATCTGAACCATACTCGATTTTCTGCGGACTTATTTCGCAAGAAACAAGAAGTACAGAAAATATACATAAAAAGAAAAAACGTTTCATTATGTTATCAGGGTTTTAGATTAAATTAAACCAAACATACAGGCTAATTTGAATTAAGAGTTAAGACCTAATCAGTTTTAAAGAAGAACTTCTATTTTCCTATAATTCTGCCTAAGTCTTAAGTCTTAAGTCTTAGTCCATTTCATTGTGGCCAGTATTAATTATTGACTTTCTTAGATTCGAACATTCCAACAAAGAATGCAACTAAAGTCAACATCATTCCCGCAAAAATCATATAAGCTCCCGTAGATGGCCATGAATCCACGTCAAAATTCAACATTTTCTGGAATCCCAGTAAAGGCGGTTTATAGGTCATGGGTGTTCCATCTAGATTTTCAAGTTTCATAATAGCTTTGGGGTCCAGATTTGTTCCGTAGTCTATAAGCCATAAATTAAAGTCATACATTCCCAACAATCCGAGAATTGACATTAAAACAAACCAGCCCAGAAACCATTTATAACTTACTTTTCCTATAAACCCAAGGAAACCAATAATAACTCCCAAAGCAGCCATACTACCAACAACTATGGGAAACACTTTAAATTCCCACATTTCCTCGGCTTTCGGAATTGGTTTCATACCGATGTAGTGGTTTAAACCATCTATATTTTGAATATCAAATTCTTCAACACCTTCTATACCTTGAATATAAATATTCATTCCTAAGGGGTCTGGATATTGGGGGGCACCCAAAACAATGTTCCACAATGGGAATTTAAAAAGTCCCAATAAGAGCAAGGAGCCAATGATCATTATTATTCCTGCTTTTTTCATTTTACAATAGATTTGAGTTCCGATAACTACTATCGGAAGAGGCTTGAGATATTAGAAAAAATATGCTTTAGAGATTAGGCCTCTCATCTAACATCCAACATTTTTTTAAAAGACGGGGGAAATCAACAACCCCCGTCTTCTTTGAAAATACCGCTATTAATCATCAGTATTTTCGCAACTAAAAACAACTTATTAATCTTCGCCTAGACTCCAGGACAACTCAATATTCGCATCTGCTGGACTTACGCGGATATAACCTTGCATTTCTTGGTGAAGTGCAGAACAGAAGTCAGAGCAATAGAATGGCCACACGCCCACTTGCTTAGGCTCCCATACCAAGGTTTCAGTAGCTCCTGGTACAATTAGCATTTCTGCATTGTTTGCACCAATTACTGCGAAGCCGTGAGGTACGTCGAAATCTTGTTCTAGGTTGGTAACGTGGAAGAACACTTTGTCCCCTACTTTCACACCCTCAATGTTATCTGGGTTAAAGTGGCTTCGGATCATATTCATATAGATATGAACTTCTTTTCCGTCGCGAACAACTTTTACATCTGAATCTGAAAGAGAGTTATATGGATGCTTATTTTCTGTAAGCTTATATATCTTTCTAGAGTTCGGTGCTACCATTTCCGCAGGAATTGCAGCGGCATAGTGAGGCTCTCCAATGGTTGGGAAATCCAACAACAATTCCATCTTATCACCTGTAATATCAAATAACTGAGCAGACTGAGTAAGCTCTGGGCCTGTTGGCAAATATCTATCTTTTGTAATTTTGTTTAGGGCTACAAAGTATTTACCGAATGGCTTACGAGAATTTCCTCCAGGAATCATACCGTGACCTACAGAGTAGAATACTGGCTGACGATCTAAAACTTCCCAACTCCCAACTTTCCATTTAACTACTTCAGAAGAGATAAAGAAAGTGGTATATGCATTTCCTTTTTCGTCAAATTCAGTATGAAGTGGTCCTAAACCTGGTTGTTTAACAACACCTGCAAGGATGTCCTCAAATTTCAAGATTGGAATACCATACGCTTCTCCATCAAATTTCTTGTTCTCGATAGCATCGATCATTTTGGTAAAACTGTGAACAGTTAAATCTGCTGAAAGTTTTCCGTTACCAATAATGTATTCACCTGTTGGATCAATATCAACACCGTGTGGAGACTTTGGGGTTGGCAAAAAGTAAACAGCACCAGGAACATCCATAGGATCTACTTGAAGCACTTCTTTCTTCATTGTAGAGGTTGCAGTGTGGGTATGCTCATCCAAAATGTTATGTGCATAGTTGGCAGGAACTGTTTTACCACCTCCGTTATTTACATACTCTTCAATTTTTTTCCAGTTTATGGCAGCGATATAATCCTTATCGTTTTGAGACGCATTTACTTCTAATAATGTGTGCGCTTCTTCCGTATTATAGGTAGTAAAGAAGAACCAACCGTGACTCTTATCTCTACCTGGGTGAGAAAGGTCATAGTTAAAACCAGGCATCATTAACTGGAATTTAATATTCATTCTTCCTGTTTCTTGATCCACTTTTATAAAAGTCAAAGACCCCTTAAAGTTCCCTTTATAATCTTTTATAGACATGTCTTTCTGTGGAATTGGTACAGAGAAACGGGTTCCTGCAACAACATATTCTGTATTTTCGGTTATAAAAGATGAACTGTGGTTACCGGCACTATGTGGAATTTCAATGATTTCTTCAGTTTTGAAGTTTTTCAAATCGATTCGCGCAATTCGCGGCGTGTTGTTACCGTTGATAAACACCCAACGTCCGTCCAATACTCCATTAGTTTGAGAGATATCAGGGTGGTGAGAGTCATCCCATGGCACAAAACCAAAAGACGTGTTTAACATAGGTTTGGTTTCTTCCGTATAACCCCAACCGTTTTCTGGGTTTTGAGAGAATACCGGAAGCACTTTTAGCAGACGCCCCGATGGCAGTCCGTACACGCCAAGTTGACCACTAAAACCACCAGACATGAATGCATAAAATTCATCGTGTTCCCCTGGAGCCACATACACTCGCTCCGCTGCATTGGTAGCAAGACCGCCCTTTCCGCCTTTTTGCGTTCTTTGACTGTCATCACCACAGCTTACCATTCCGGCAGCCATAACGAGAGCGATTAAAATATTAATTGATTTCTTCATTGTTCTATTTATTTAAATTAAAGTTGATTATTTAGTTAATTTGCTGGTAAGATTACTTTGTCCACTACGTGCACAATTCCATTTCCTGCGGGAATGCTTGCCAATATTTTGGCCCCTCCCACATAAACATCATCACCTTTCACTTCTACTGCAACGTTTTCACCGCTTGCCTGCCCCATTTTCTTGAACTTCTTCATAAAGCCCTTGGAATAATTTCCGGGGGTTACGTGATTTTTTAAAATATATGCCAGTTTCTGTTCGTTTTCTGGCTTTAAAAGATCCTTAACCGTTCCTTCAGGAAGCGCATCGAATGCAGCGTTGTTGGGAGCGAAAACTGTAAGAGGTCCTGTATTTGACAAGGAATTCTCCAAATGGGCGGCTTGAACCGCAGCAACCAATGTGGTATGATCTGGAGAGCCAATGGCAATTTGAAGAACGCTTGGAGCAGATTCGTCATTTTCGATAAATGCTTGTCCCTTTTTAGTTGGAGCATCTGTTTGGGCGGAATTCTCAACTAGGGTTCCGCTCCCTTCGGAGTTTGTTTCATTTTTACAAGCTGAAAAGACAAGTAAGGCAGTTGAAACAAAGAGTAATTTAATGGTTGTTTTCATCTTACGACTTGGTTTTAAATTTCTTGCAGGAGGTTAAGCCTGCAAGAAATGTTGGTTGTTTAATTATATACTAAAGGGTTCTAAAGTATTCCAAGATCTGTCTGGTCTGCTCCTCAGTCATGTGTTGGTTAGCCATTGGCGAACCATTAAACTCCATCAACAAAGCTTTGGCTAACGGGTCATTTTGCACCATTCCTTCTGGATCCATGATCATATTCATAACCCATTCTGGAGTTCTTCTTTCCAAAATTCCTTTTGGAGCTGGCCCAATGAACTTTCGGTCGGCCTTATGACAAGCAGTACAATTCATTTTAAAAATCTCCTCGCCTTTCGTAGCCATGGCTTGGTCTATGGTTGCTCCAAGCTCTACGTTTTTAATAGGTCCTATTCCTTTGTTGGTTAGGTCTATCGTCTCTGAAGCTTTTGTGGTAGATTCAACTGCAACTTCTTTTGGAGCTTCAGTTTTCGGTTTTTGGCCAATTTTGGTTGCGCCATCATCCTTTTTTTCTTCTTTTCCGCCGCAACTGATCAGAGTGATAATTGCGATTGCGGCCAATGATTTAAATAAGTGTTTCATAGTTGTAGAGAATTATATTTTATAGTACAAACTTAATTCAGACAGGACTCCTAGAAAATGATTTTGGTCATATATCGGATATTCTTATCTCTTATTCAGAAAGAGAATGAATGAAGTACTGGTGGATTATTCAGTGGGCAAAGATGAGGGAAGATTGAGGAGAAATCTATGAGCAAAATCATACTCCGAAAATTTTCAGAATATAATTTCCGAAGAAAAAAGTGGTAGGAAAAAATACAGATTAGAGAATTTAATAGAAATTATCGGGAGGAAGATTTTTAGATTGAAGGATAAGGATATAGTTATAATAAAGTCTACCTCTTTGGCAATACGTCACTTTTTCGCAACGCCTTTAAAAGTGCTTTTACATAATCCTGAAGCGCTTCTTCAGAGGAATTTGGGTTGACGATATCAATATTTCCTTTCCAGATCAAATCGTTCTCTTTATCTGGACAAAGGCAGTAAAATAAAGTTTCGGTATGATGAATGGGATAGTCTTCAGAATTCGCAATATTGTGTTGTTTGATATCTTTTTCAGAATATTCATCTAATACTTCGAAAGTGCCTATCAGAGTTCTATAGGATTGAGCGAACGTAATTTTAGTATCTCTTCCTGTGATTCTTGAGAAAAATACAGCATCGAAACCAGCTTCAATTAGATCATCTTTAAGAGATTCCATTTCCTCCCCATATTTCTCAACAACGGATATATCTTCACCAAAAAATTCCACTCCTTTTTCGGCATTAATATTTAGATTTTCCAACGCTTGAACGAAAGTGAATTCAAATTGCTTTTGAAGAACAGCATTTGGAGCGAGTCCAACAACAAGAATTTTTTGAGGTATAAAATCTGAATTTTCTGGGTTGGAATATTGGTCAATCACTTTACTACTTGAACAAGATCCAAATAAAATCAAAGTGATTAAAACGACGAAAATATTTTTCATAAGGAAGATAAAATCAATATTGAATATTGACAATACTGCATTTTAGTTTTTACTAAATGTACATAATTTTAACCGTGATTTTTTCGGCCAATTCAGAGCACGATCTTTATGGTTGCGATTTCAGGATAAATCGTTGCATAGTTCAGTTCTCAATAGAAGGAAAACACAAAAGAGTAATTTCCTCTAAGATTTGCGCTTTTCTCTTTTCAGGAATTCCGAGATGATCCAAGTAAAATTCATCATTTACCAATTGCCTACAAAGCACTACATCTCTACTAAGTAAAAACTGTTTTTCACGTTGCGTCAACAAGGTGGAAACGGTAATGGGATATAGTCCCAAACGGTCTATTCTATCCTTAAGACCATCGTTCTTTGGGAAATCCCAGCTTAACAAATAAAGTCCCACACACTTCCCATACTTCTCAGCATCAATAGTAAACCTTGTATTGGTAACTACCCATCCCTTATTGGGGGTCTGCTCTTCAACTTTTCCCTCATAAAATCTATGAATATCTGTATAACGGGAGTGGATATATAAAGGAATTTTTACATCGCATTTTCGCCTCTCATCGCCGTGAAATTTACATTCAACAATAATATACTCATCATCCTTATGTGCTACCACATCTACTTCATGAGTAACACAATATCCTTGTAGAATTTTGCCGGTTTCCACCTTATATCCGCTATAAAAAAGTATGGCTGATATAAATTTTTCAAAAGGAAAACCCGTAGGTCCAAGTTCATATATAGCCTTCTTTAACTTATATCGAGATGCGAAAGTTCCTTTTGATTTTTTAAGAAGTGAAAATGCTCTGTTATAAATTTCGGTAGTAGAAATACCAGGATAAACTTCTTGGCCCACCATCTGGGAAATTTCCTGGACCAAATGCTCGTCGGCACCACTCCTTCTAAGTGAATTTTGAAGTTTATCAATTGAGAATAAAGTTCGTTCTCCAGATTTAGTTATAATTTCAATATTAGTGAAGGTAGTATTCATATTATGATCTTGGGGCGTTGTGTAGTGCAAGGATAGGAACAGTGGCGTGCAGGCTTAAATCTTTTATCAACGTACTTGAAAAAATAGTGGAGAAAAACCAATGCTTTCTATTTACAAATGCAATCATCCCACTCCCACGTTGTTTTACAAATAACAGAAGTCCATCTGCTAAATTTACATCCTGCAACCAATGGAAGGAATGTTCGCATGGATTGAATTGTGTTTCGAGCAATTTCATATTAGCAACTTGCATTTCGTTCAGCGCTGATTCTTTTCCTACATGAAGAATTCGTATTGGGGAATTGGTTATTGTTGCGACTTCCAAAAGTAAATCCAAATCTGTCCAGTTCCATTCTCCTTTGAAATTGGTTGGAAAAATAATTTCGTTAAGTTTCTGAAATTCAACATTCTTAGGAATCCCCAGAACAGGGCAGTGCTGCACTTTATCCATTACATCTATAGTGTTTCGACCATAGGCTATTTTTCTATCGTCTGTAGCGCCTCGAGTTCCCATGATAATCAAATCTACCTGTTCTATTTGAGCCTTTGTATCTATCAAATCCAGAAAGAATCCATATTCATAGTCGAAGTATAAACTGTGTTTTTCAGCATTCGCGAAATTTATGATCTTGTTTTTCCAAAGCTCCATTTGCCGCTGAACATTTAGTTTGGCATCTCTATATTCTTGAGTATCTGGAATAGGAAATAGCGGATTGCCTCTAGAAGAAGCTTTTAAATAGTAGGTATGATACAGGTGGAAAACGCATTCTTCATCGCGAAATAAATCAAATGCATAAAAAACTGCATTTAGGGCATTTAACGAAAAATCAGTAGGTATTAAAATAGATTTTTTCATATCGTGTAAAAATTCAAGTTCCAAATAATATAAATAATTTATTCAAACACGATTAGCAAATCCTTCTAACTTCTGGAATCGTGCATGGCCAAAAGCGGCACTTTTGTGTGCATCCCCAGTTCCTTCACCATCGGATTGGAAAAAATACTTCCAAAGAAATTATGTTTTTTGTTTACGAAAGCAATCATTTCACTCTCTCGACTTTGCACAAAACTGCGTACCCCATCGTTCACTGCCATATCGAAAAGTCTGTGGTGGGTAAATTCTGCAGGTTCTAAAATAGTTTCCAGTAGTACTTTATTATCTTTTTGAGCCGGAGTCAATGATTTCCCTCTTTGAATATGTAAAATTCGAATGGGAGAATTTGTTATTCGCGCAATTTCAACAAGGGTTATCAATTCTTTCTTTTTATAGTGAGAGCGAAAACTAGTGGGAAAAACAATTTCGTTAGGCTCCTTAAATCTCACATTTGAAGGAATGGCCATTACAGGACACGAGCGAATTTTCTCCATGATATTTACCGCATTGCTACCCAAAATAACCGTGTGCTTATCGCTCTGTCCTTGGGTTCCCATAATAATTAAATGGATATCCTCTTGCTGGACATGTTTTTTCATCAGATCGTAAAATGGACCAAATTCACTTGAAAATTGAAAATTATGGTTTTCATTTTTTTCAAAATGCTCCATTTGCACCTTGAGTTTTTCCAAATTCGTCTTCGCTCTTTCAACCGCCGCTTTTTGTTCTTCTTCAGAAGGTTCAGAAATCAATAAGCTGTCTTTTGAAAAACCGGAATGATAATAGGAATGAAAAATAAAGAATTCACATTGTTCCTTCTCCAATAGCTTCATTGCATATTGAATGGCGTTGAAAGCATTTTTTGAAAAATCTGTGGGTATTAAAACTCTTAATCTCATCATTCTTGGTTTAATAGTTATTATTTATATCTAACAGGGATAACCAGTGTAGGAACATGTGAATGTTTTCCAACTCGGCTTACCACTGGTTCACGGAACAGCTTTTTTAGAAAAGCATGCTTGTGATAGATGAGTGAAAATAAATCTATATTTCGAGAATCTATAAAATCATGAAGTGTTTTTGAAATACTTTCATTCTTTGATAAGAAGTGGAATTCAGTATCATATTCTGATAGATCATCTATAAAACGTTCCAAATTTTCTCGTTGTTCCATAGTAAGATCACTTTCCTTGCCCACACTAACAATGTTTATTTTGGACCGGAAGTGTCTCACCAATCTCGTAATAGGCTTTAACTTTGACAACGAATAGAATTCGTTAAAATCTGAAGAAAAGGCAATTTCTAAAGGGATAGTGAAATATACTTCATAAGGAACAATAAGAAGCGGACATCCAACAAGGGTTTCTGTTATTTTAATTGTAGTGCTTCCCATGAGAACTTCCTCGGCGCCTGTGCGACCTTTACTTCCCATAACCACAAGATCAACATCTTCAGTAGCCACCAACGTATTGATAGATTTTTGAAGAGAAGTTGGAGTTGAAACTACCTCATAGGTGTGGGAATCTTTTTGGAAGTCCATTTTAAGTTTTTCCAGCAACTTTTCCCCATCTTCATCAGACTGCTTATAGAGTTTAGATATCATATCATCAGAGCGCCCCACATCTACCCTACTTGCTAGATGACTTAATTGCGATTCAAAGGAATGCAAAATTGTAAATTGTACAGACTCGCCTGCGTATAATTTAGAGGCATAAACCAGTGCCGAATAGGCGTTATTTGAAAAATCCGTGGGAACGAGTATTCTTTTCATAAGGGGGTTTTGAATTAATTATCGAGGTAAATTTTGCATCACTAAAAATGGAATGGTTATATGCAGCCCTATTTTTTCGATCGTAGATTGATATAGAATATTTTCTAGGTATGAATGGCGGGTATTTACCATAACCAACATATCAACTTGATTTTTGGATACATGGGTATTGATCGCTTCAGTTACATCTTCGGCTTCCTTTTGATAGAAACCTACATGGTTTTCAACGCATGTAGCTTCTAAAAATGCTTTGTTGTCCTTTTGGCGCAAAGAAAGGTTGGGGAATTTTGAGACGTAAAAAAAATTGATCTGTGCTGCCCAGAATTTGGCCACATCAGAAAGCAACTTTAATTCCCTACGTTTAAAGGGCAGTAAGAAATCTGTTGAAAATAAAATGTTTTTCAAACTTTGATATTTATATCCAGAAGGAATTGCCAAAACGGGACAGTTCACATATTTGATTACCTGAAGAGTGTTGCTTCCAAATGTTAATTGTTTGTCTGCCGTAGTTCCTTGTGTTCCCATCACCACGACATCAATATTTTCTTTTTCCACCCAATCATTGACCGCATCTACCAACAGGCCAAATTCAGGGATTAAATTAAGACTGTGTTTCGGATTTGGAGAAAAGGACCACACTTCCTTTTTTAGAGATTCTAGGGCAGACTCCGCTTTTTGTTTTGCCTGCGCTTTCAAGTCCTCGAATGCCATATCGTCTGAGCGCAATTTTGCCTCATACACTTCATCGGAGAACGCGTGTAGAAGATAAATCTGGGTAGGTCCATGTTTAAAAAGCTCCGTGGCGTATTTAATGGCATTTAAAGAATTCTCAGAGAAATCTGTAGGAATAAGAATTTTTCGCATTATGGTTATGTTAGAATTTCTGTTAAAGATAGCTATTTGCAAATAGGGAATATATGATAAAAATCAATTTGCCCATGTCAATTTAGCGAAACCTTATGAGCAAAAGCGCCATTAGTTTCGTAAATTTATATAAAAAAGTTATGAAACCTACTGCCATTTCACTCTCGGTCATCACAACTTTAGTTTTGATCACGGTTGCAATTTTTGCTGCTTTGGATTTTTCTTTTGGATGGGTATTCTTTTTGACTCTTGTAGGACAAATCCTATTGGTCTTTACAGTCTTCAAAGTTTTAAAAGACGATTATTCAACAACCAAAACCTTTGAAGACTTTTATGAAGATAATCCCGTGGGGAGAAAATGAAGGATCACTGATTGAACCTAAATTGAGTATAGTATAATTCAAAGAATCCTATTAGTTACTCATGTAACACCAAAAAAGGCACTTCGCTATGATAATTAATGTTTTTTATTGAAGGTCTTAACATCAGTCTCTGAATAAAATTAAGATTTTTTGCGGCGATTGCTACCATACTAATCTCCCATGTATCAACAAAGTTCTGGATACCTGATTCTAAATTAGTGATGTCTAACAGATGAAAACTATGTCTGGTGTCCTTAAGAAAATAATGTAGAAAGCCCCTATTGTCAATCTGTGAAGCTGTTAATTGTGCATTCTTGGATTTAATGTGCAAAACTCTCAAAGGCGCATTATGAAGGTATAATGCTTCTGATAGTGTGCTCATCACTTTGTTTCTGTAGATGCTGTTGTAATCTGTCGCAAATGCAATATTCTTTATTCCATCGAAATACGCATCTTCAGGAATAACCATGATTGGACATTTCACTTTTGTGATTACCTCATAGGTATTACTTCCCATTTCGTCCGTACAGACTGCGGAATCCCCTTTTGTACCCATTAAAAGTAGATCAATTTCCTTTTCCTTTATTTGCGAACGGATAGCCTCTACCAGAATTTCATTTTCATGTAAAGGATAGAAATTATGCATGGAGTTCTTTGACAACAACTTGTAATTCTCAATATCACTTTCAAGTTGCAGAGATGGATTATATTGGCCTTCACCTTCTCCAGAAGATTCAGAAAGAACTTCTGAACGTTGTTCTTTTACATTAGGATTTTTTAAGGAGACATGAAGAATGTAGAAATCCACTGGAATATCCGCAAAGTAATCTAAAGCATACCTAATGGCATTCTGTGAATTTTCAGAAAAATCTGTCGGGATTAATATATTCTTCATTGTTTCAAAAGCTTACCGCAAAAGTATCGGTAAGCATTCTTATAGGAAATGATAAAAATCAGTTTTGAAACAAACCATTCCGAAGAAGTAATACTGAATTTAAACCGAAGATTATCCGCTATTTGCAAATATTTTCTATTCCATTGCTTGCAATCCGGCCGTATCCAATACCCTAATGTCGCGACCTTCAATTTCTACAAGACCGGATTTTTTGAAATCGGAAAGTGTACGGATCAAACTTTCAGTTGCAATTCCCGCCGTGGTGGCCAAATCACTTCTTGAGATCCTGATGGGAGAATTGACTTTGGTATCCATCAATTCCACAAACTGAAGAATGGTTCGAGCCGTTTTTTTGCGAACAGAACTGTAGGCCATTTGGACCAATTGTTCTTTGACAATCGAAAGATTATCTGCTAAAAGGTTCATAAGCTCTAAAGATACATCTTGACTACTTTTTAGAATATCCCTTACATAGGTTTTTGATAGCGAAACCAATTCGGTGTTTTCCATGGCCGTAGCAGTTTCGGTATATGGAATATTTTCATCGAAAGAGGTGAATCCTAAAAAATCATCTGCCTTGTAAAGTCCTGTAATTAGTTCCTTGGCATTATCATCCATTGTATGGGTTTTTACCACTCCTTTTAATATAAGAAAAAGACTGTTGGATCGATTTCCCGTAAGATAAATAGATTCACCTTTTTTAAACTTGACCTCTTGACCTTCATCACAAAAAAAGTTTTTGAGCTGGTTAAGGTTGCGTGGAGAGTCCTCTTCCTGCGAATCTACATCTGCAGAATCTGATTTTTGCGTTGCCATTATCTTAGCTCTCGCTAGCCTACTTTCTATAGCACTCAACAATTCTTCTTCATCAAAAGGTTTTGTGAGATAATCATCCGCGCCCATATCCATACCTCTACGTACTTCCTTATGCTCAGTCTTGGCAGATAAAAATATGAAAGGAATATTTTGGGTATTACTTTCTAAAGCCATTGCTTCCAAAACGCCATATCCATCCACCTCAGGCATCATAATATCGCATATAATGATATCTGGTAATTCCTCTCTGGCTTTTTCTATTCCCATTCTGCCATTTGGAGCGGTAATTACTGTATAATCTGATAACTCCAAAAGTTCTGCTGTATTTTCACGCAATGCCAAGTCATCTTCGATAAGTAATATAGTTTTCATGTTGATTTGTTTTTGAGGTATTTGAGGCGGGTGTAAGGGAAAAAAGAGTCTTAGTGTTTAATTTGACATTAGAATTTGAAATTTCTCATAACCTTTCATTTCTGAGTAATTTTTGATATATGCTTGATCTTATCATTCCAATCAAGTGGGGTCCAATATTTCGGATATTCAATAATGATATTTTTTCCTATTAAGTTTTTCTTTAAAACATTTATTTCCAATCCAGCTTTCAGGCCGTTGTTTATATAAAAGCTTTGATCATTATCTTCTAGTCGAAATACAATATCACTTCCGCTTTGAAAAATTTCTGAAACCATACCTTCTTCTATAATAGTATTATTATCAGTTAAAGTTGGAACAGGTCTTAAAACCAGGACTACGGCAATTAAAAAAAATGTACTTATTGTTAGCAGAGTGATTTTAATCAATTTTTTCATAGGTGAAATTTGAAAAGTTAGCATCCCAATTTACGATAACATCTTAAGGATTTTCTTCATTTTCCATCATCCCAAAATAGATGCAAATATAATAAAAAGCTTAACGATACAGTGGATGACAGCGTTTACTATTATTAGTTTTAAGCACCCACCTATAAGTTTTGAACATTCCCCGATTCTTTATTTATGCTTAAAAAAATACTATTAATATCTAGAAAGGATATCCAATTCCGAAGTTGAATATGGTTTCGTTGTACTTGAAATCGAAACGTTCCCCTTCCTTTTGGGAAGGATCGTGAAAAGGCGCTGCAAAATCAAATCGGATTACAAAACCTTGAACATCTACCCGAAGTCCTACTCCCACTCCCATTCCTAGTTCGTTGATAAAACTGGAGGTAAATTTATCTTCAAAGTTATACTCTTCGTTCGCTTTGGAATTCCAAATATTACCCGCATCGGCGAAGACGGCTCCTTTTAGAAATGAAATAATAGGAAATCTGTATTCGATATTGGCTTCCAAACGAATATTTCCAGTGCGATCAAAATAACTACTATTGGTATTATCCTCGTCGTTATATGTTCCCGGTCCCAAAGAACGTATTCGGAATGCTCGGACGCTATAGGGTCCTCCTGAATAATACTGCTTAACATATGGCATCACTTCAGAATTCCCAAAGGGCATTCCATATCCACCATACAATCGCGTGGCGATTACCCGTCCTTTTCCTAAATTAAAGTGATATCTCAAATCAAGGTCTGCCTTGGCATATTGTGCGTATTCCATGCCTAAAAAAGACTTATAACCATCTTCATTTTCTTTGCCCAATAAACTGATACTGTTCCCCGCAACGTCAAGATTCGCATTTACGAAAAATTGATGTTTTTTATATGCATCTATCATTCCGTTATAGGTAAAGGAATAATTGAGACCAGAGATAAATTGTTGTTCAAAACTTCTTTGGAGAAAAGGATTTTTATCTAAAATAGAATCGAACTCTACAGAGGTTTTCATCAATTTGGTATAGTTGATGGAGATGGGAGTGATTTCATGGGAAATATATCTGTTTGCCTGCCATAAATATCCGAACTGAGCCGTCATAGATAACAGTGTATAAAGTTGGGTTCGGGCAAGATAATCTACACTCAATCCGATTTTTGTTTTTGGAATATCATATTTAAAAAAGTCCTCATCTATCTTAATCGGGAAAATGACCCTAGGAAAAATTAGTTCATTGTTTAGACCTAATTCAATACTCCTATTCCCACTATTTCCTGCACCTCCAGCTTGAAACTCATAGCCAAATTTCAACGTAGTATTATATGTTTCCCCGCCTTTGAACAAATTTCTATTACTATAAGTTAGAGCTATTCCCGGTCCTGCAAAATTGTTGGATTTTGAAACAGCTTGTACCTCTGCCCTCAACGCACGTTTATTTAATGGAGAAAGATAAATATTGGCCTCTAGGACGCCCATGCTATCTGTCAACGTAGAATCCTGCTCCGTGTATTGAATATTGACAAACTTATAAGCGCCAATGGTAGAAAGCCGTCTGGCTGTATTTTTAGAATTTGAAGGACTGTAAAGTTCACCTTCTTTCATTGTGACATACGGGTCCAGATATTTCGGTTTAAAAAAGTCTTCACTATTTATGAAATTCTTTTCATTGAAACGGACTTTCTGTTTTACGGTGGAATCTTGAACGTCGTAATTGGCGTAAACATTGATTTTGGAAATTTTATAGGGAACTATTGACTTTTTAGGAACATCCTTTTTTAGACGAAGAAATAGATCAAAACGTTTTTTATCGTATTGATTGGTGTCTGCCTCAAAAATTAGAAATCCGGAATTAAAGTTATAATATCCTATTTTTTTTAAATCCATATCAATGCGTTCACACTCCATTTTCATATTCGCCAAATCGAATCTCATTCCTTCGGAAAGTTTCGATTCTGCAACGCTCTTTTTTATTTCAGTATACACAGGTTCAGGCAGGCTATCTACTTTGTATTTCTCCATCCTATATGGCGAAGGAACTTTAAGTTTATAGGTAATGGAAGCTTCTTTTTCTTTTTCATCAAATTCGGAAATTGCGGAACTATAAAAAAACCCTCGATTCTCCAATCTGTTAAGCAAGATTTCCTCAACCTCATAAGGTTTCACATCGCTCTGATAAACTGGCTCCTCACCAATTTTTTTGTATAAAAACTTATTGATAAATCCAGGATTATCTTGCTGCATTTTATAATAGAAATGAAGCCCGAGTTTCATTCCCAAAAAACTTTTATTCGGCTTGGGACGAAAAGCTTCCTCTAAAACAGATTTCAATTGCTTTTCATTATCTATTATGGAATCTGACTTTATTTCAACCTCTGCCCCAGTATAAAGTCGCTCTCCTTCGGGAATATACTTTTTTACCGCACAGGACTGCATTACAATGAATATTGCAGATAAAAGAAATATTATTTTAGTATTAAACTTCACTTTAAAATATATTTTTTAGGCATTGAATAGTTAATTAGTACCGTCTTTTTTTCTCTTTCCTTCTTTTGCCCTCTCCAACTTTTTCTGTTCCTGTTCCCGCTTCTCTTCTTTCTCCTTTTCTCTCTTATCCTTTTGCGCTTCCCTGCGTTCTTCTTTTTCCTTTTTGGTTTCACCATGAAGAAGAGCATCCCAAAGCTCATCGAACTTGTTGAATTCCTGAGTAAATATCAACGCTATTCCGCTCACAATTGTCTGGCCGTCGATAATGTTTTCATATTCGTTTTTCCTGAACCCTTTCAATCTGTAGCGTCCATTTTCCGTCAACAGATATTCTAAACTCACATTTCCTATCAAGGGGGTAGCTTCATCAGTGGGACTGCTACCTTGCAAGTCCACTTCACTACCCACACGAACTATCAATCTATCCTTAAAAAGTTTTTTCTGGGCAGCAATGTCTAGCTGAGTTCGTTCCTGCGGTGTTTCTCCTTGGTAATCCGTATAACTATCAATTCCGAAATCGAGTTCCAACCCTGTACTTCCCAATAATTTATCTGAGAAAACATTTAGCTGATCTGAAATAGCGTCGTTTAAATTGTCGCGAGCTACAGATGCGAATCCTCCTTCACTTCCATCGCTGCCAGGTTCTGGATAAAATCTGTTTAGGACCAGAAGCGAAAAAACCTGACGATTGAGTTCTCCTTCCTGCTGATTTACTTGTTGAATTCTACCATAAACCTGTCCCCCTATAGCACCCTGTTCCGCTTCGGGCATATCCAGATCAAATGAAATTTCGGGCTTTTCAAGTTCGCCACCCACATTTAAGTAAACATAGAATGGAAGAACTTGTCTATATTTCCCTTTCACCGAAGGGTCGGCGCCAGAACTAATTGGTGCCATCAACGCAGAAGCCGACGTTTCAACTTTATAGAGGGCTTTCACATCCAGTTTTGCATCAAACGGATCTCCGGCCCAACTTACTCTACCGCCAGGAGCAAGTTCAAAACGTCTGTTCACCAGATTATATAGGTTCATTTCATAATGGCCACCTGCTATTTCATATAGTCCGGTGAGGGCTAACATTCCATTCGGATTCATTGTCAGATTGAAATCTCCGTCGCCGAATACCTGAAAATTATCTCCGGTTTCCTCATCAATAATAATGGTGATTTTTGCTTTTTTCCCAATTTTCAAAAATGCATTAATATCAAAACCAGTTAATGTAGCAGATTTTTCCTCAGTACGGGTTAAGATTGCGTCAGGATCTTCACGATTTACGAATAAAACTACTCCATCTCTTTCTTCAATTGCCACAGAGGAAGATGGGAGAATATATGTGATGTCGGTATCGTCATTAACTTGAAGTTTGGCATTCAACTTTGGAATCTGTAAATCTCCGGTCAATTTTGCGTCGGCATCAAAAGAGGCTTTTCCATAAAGCATTCCATTGTCATCCTTTTTGGCATTGATCAACTGAAACTGTTCGGCATTAAGTTTTAGATCAAAGGTTGGATTTACAAAACTTTCAGTTCCTATATTCCCACTCAATACAAGTTTGTTGCTGTTCTCATCCCTTACCGTGAAGCTTTCCATGAAAAACCCTCGATTATCCATCTTTAAGGTTTCATTGGTCAATGCAAAGGGTGCATTCAATTTTGAAATGGTGAATTCTGCATCCTGAAAATGAAGATTCCCCGTGTATTTTGGGTCTTTAGTAGTGCCAGTAACACTGAATTCTCCCGAGAAACTTCCTCCAGAATCTTTGATTTCACCTAAAGAAAAGCCTTCAAGGGCATGCATTTTAAATTCATTGATAACCAGATCCAGATCCATTTTAGATTCGGTAGGGCCGGCAATAAAGTCGCCCGTAAGATCCAAATCAATTTCTCCTTCTTTCATTGCCATATCGAAATCATAACGATCGCCTCCAGAAGATTCGGCATTAACGGTTAGTTTTCCTAAATCCACATCCAGCATATTTAGTTTTTCTATCAGTAAATCTGCTAAAATCCCGGTTTTTCCGTAAGGATCAACCATCGCAAGACTACCGTCAAGGTTTCCTTTGGCCAACTCCCTATCTGGATTAAGATAATTGAGAATTTCACTCAATTTAAAGTTTTTAAAATCTATAGCAATATGGTCTCGCGGAATGTCTTTGGATCCATCCGTAAGTTCCACCATTTCATCTTCATGGGTAAATTGAAAATCGTTAAAGGAAATTTTATTTTTGGTTATAAGAATTTCATTGCTCTCAGGGGTTTTCCAATAATTTCTATCCAAAATCAGACTATCCGGAAAAACATGAAACCTCAGCTGTTCAGAATTTCCAGTAATTTGAGAATTGATATTGATCAGCACACTGTCCTTATGAACTGCCGTAAATGCCAAGTTAAGTTCATTGTTCTGTTGCCTTCCCTCCACCTTTGTTTTTGGAATATCCAAAGGCCCAGCTTTGACCCTATTAAAACCTAAATCAAATATAAATTTTTCTTTATCACTGTCCATTGTGAAGGCCAAACTGTCCAGCTCATTGCCGCCATAATTGATATGGGGAGCATTGATTTTGGCTGCCAATTTCCGTTCACTTTCATCAAAATAGGCAGCAATGGTAACGGTGTCCAAAGCCTTAACGTTCACCAAAAAAACTTGATTTAATACCGGGGCCTGGGCAACTCTTCCAATAATCTTGAGCTTTACGGGGTTATCTATACTATCAGGAAGTTTAATTTTTCTAGAAAAATAGCTGGCAATATGACGATTTATTGCTTTTCCAATAGCTTCAGGTTCTGCATTGCTCTCAAGACTCAACTGTACAATCTTATTATCGATCCAAACGGAAGTTGTATCGCTCCTGATGTGCGCGGTTGCCAAGACATCTCCAAGAAGATATGTCTTGTTATCATAAACCACAACGCCTTCTCCAATTGTTGCTATAACATTAAAACCTTCTTTATTGCCTTCAAAATCTGCATCCAATTTCATCCCCGTTCTCACATCCCGATCCATCAATCCAATATCCTTAAGATTAACTCCTTTGATATCTAAATGGGCGCTTACCATGGATGAAATAGAATCCAGTTCAATATCAGCTTTAAACTCCAGGTCCAGATTTTTATCCTTATAGTTAGAGATGACAGCTCCCTCTCCATCTTTAATTTTCCCGTTGATGGCCCAATCTTTAATAGCGTAATTTCTGAACCCGAAACTGCTAATATTGGCATCTAAAGTTGCGTTTAGACTGTTTATGTCATTTCCGGAACCTTGAGTTTTCAGAGTGAGACTGAGCGCTCCAAACTCTTCGTTTTTCAATAATTCGTCCAGTCTATACTCCTTTATTTCAATATCAGCTTCAAATGCTATTTTCGAATCATTTCTAAAATTTCCTTCCACTATTGCAATGCCTTGTGAAGTGGTAAGATTTGCTTTTGCATAAACATCTTCCAAATTCCCTTTTACCCTTCCCTCCAAAGCTACATTCTCGGGCAAACTAACTCCCAAATCTGCTTCGCTTACAAATTGGATAAGATCATTTCTAGTAGTCCTGGCGTCGAAATGAGGAATATGGAATTTTAGATGATCGGGATTGGTGGCATTTTGAACAAGCCCGTTTGCAGAAATACGCGTTGTATTTCCCCATCGAACGTTTAACTTCGGAAAACTTATGGCAGATAAGTATCCAGATGCAATAACATTTCCAGAAACTCTTTTTTTACTTAAGGTTCTCAGATATTCATTTTTGCGAAGCTCTATCTGAAATTTGAAAATTTCTTTTAAATCTACGCTGAATGTAGGAAAGTCTAGCGCTATCTTGGATTTATCCGGTTTTTCAATAAGATCTGCTAAGGAGGAATAATCCAATTTAACTTGTCCTTGCAACGCGTTTTCATTTAATGCTAATCTCAATTTATTCACATCCAAGTAAGAATCTGTAGCTTCAAGATTCAAAGCCATCTCCTTTAATTTAAAACCTGAACCCTCCAGAAAAGTTAGTTTTTCCAGATTTAGACCCGCTTTTTTATCTCTTAAATATATATTTTGAGCCTTAAAATTTAAATTTTGAAGTGCTATGGCATTGGGATTGAACACATTTTTCTTCACTTCGTTCTTACCTACAAAATAGCCAATATTATTTCCCTCCAAATCAATTTTAGAAATAGCTACCTTAAAGTCAGGCCATTCAAATTTTTGAATATCCTCTTTAACCTCATCCTTTATTTCCTCTACTTTCTGAGTAACAGCATTATTTTCAGTTTGTGTTTTTAAGGTTACAATGGAATTCCGAAGCCTAAAAGTGCCAACATCAATATCATTATTGGCCAAATCAATTTTCTTTAGTTCAAGAAATAAATCATTGAGTTCCAATTCTGCAGCAATCCGATCCCCATAGGATTGATAATCAACAAAAACATTTTTAAGATTGATTTTATCAAGTTCCAAGAAAGGAAGTGGACTATCCTCTTCTTTTTTTGGAGGAACAGGAGATTGAATATATTTAATTCTTGAATTTGAAATCGAAGCTTGCGAAGCACGGAAATCCATGTTTTCCAAATCAGTTTTTTTCATCTGAAGGTCCAAGGAGCCAATTTTGAATTCACTTTCAATACCCAAAACCGCATCATCAAAAACAATATTGAAATCTTTGAAGTTGATGTCTCCAAGAATAATTTTCATAGGGGAAGAAGTAGTATCAACAATGACCGCAGTAGTATCTGGGGTAACAAAGGCATCCACTAAAAATTGAAAATTATAACCTTGTAAGGAATCTTTCCGTATTACGTTCGCACGAAGACCTTCCCAATAAAGGTTGTCAATTCCGAAACTATTCCCGCGAATAAGAGGCAAAAGAGGAATATCCGCTTCCAAGGATTTAGAGTAAACTAGAGTATCTCCTTTTTGATCTTCCAAATAAAGTCCTTTCAACATGATATTTCCGTCGAAAGTGATAAAGAACTTATCAATCTCTACTTTGGTATGCGTTTTATCAGAAACATATTTAGTGGCATATTGAATGATAATATCCTGACCCCAAGGACTTCGAATAAAAAGCACAAGTAGAAACAACACGATAATCAGAACTCCGAAAATCCATGCGAAGATTCTTAATATCCTATTCTTTTTTTTCGTTTTCGGTTTTGTAGCTTTCTCTTCCAAGCGCTTTGAGATTGTGTTCAAAAATAGGGAAATTATGAACTTCCCTGATTAGAGTTGACCGTTTTTAGTTAATTAATTCATTGTTAAAAATAGTCATCAATTTTCTTTCATGAGGCCTCAAGAAGGAAAATTGGGTTATGAACTTTTCAGGGCTCATTCTGT